>CEON01118742.1_pt1 | contig 22806 bp, 6 predicted proteins | sample 530291 | NCBI WGS metagenome assembly CEON01 (sample SAMEA2619888, study PRJEB7988) | marine metagenome | biome: marine biome (ENVO:00000447); feature: surface water layer (ENVO:00002042); material: "saline water (ENVO:00002010), including plankton (ENVO:xxxxxxxx)" | depth 5 m
CTCCTCTACCGTTTCCGCTTACTGTAGTTAAACTTACATCATTGAATACAAATTGTCCCGATGCTGGAGTATAACCTATTCCAACATTACTGACAATCAAGTCCCCGGTTGCTTTTGATGCAACACCTATTAGGTTCCCTGTTGCATTTGTAGAGTCTTGAGTAAATGTGCTGCCATTTTCATAAGCATCGACAACTTCTCTAGAAAGTCCTACTCTTATTTTTCTAGAGTTAAATGATAATGAGTTTGGCATCAAAGTTGCTATTTTTTTATTACCTTCCGACAATTCTGGATTATAGAAATCGACAGAACCAGACTCTATAAAATCTGCTCTATAGAGAGTATACTTCAAATCTTCCCACTGACTTGGTTCCCATGTAGATCCATTTTGAGATTTAAACAAAGATCCCATGTACTGTTTATTTGGATTTGATATGAACACATCACTAATCAAATCCGTTTCTCCCATTCTAGAGATGTAAACACTATATTTTGTAGAGTTTGAAAGTAAGCAAACGCAATAATCAGTATTATTTCCTTCCAGGTATATTGGAGATTTGAATTGGAAAGTTGTTGCAACAGAACTATCAGATGATACATTGATATCTCCTGGATCTAAAACAACTTCAGAATTTGGAACAATTACTTGAGTGGGAATACCATTATTCATTGTTCTTATTTGAAGGGTGACTGGAATATCCATGTCATCAATAGATCTAAAGAATACCTCACATTTTGTTAAGAATATTCCACCGTCTTCTTCTACCAAGAATGACTGTGCAAGAGGGTCATTCCAAGCCAGAACCCTATCGTTTGAACGAGTTGATCCTACTTGTGAACTACTGACAATTTCTGTACTTAACGTTCTTTCTATTGGTCTACTATCAAATACTGGTTTTTGTTCGACCTTAGCATTTCTGACTGAAATAATCGTCTCCTGTGTTTTTTCTATAATCCCCGATGCAATATATGACTCTTCTGCAGAAGTTGTAGAGAGATTTTGATCATTGTCCACATCATTTATTAACTTAAAGTTTTTCGTTCCTGTTTCGAATTTGGGATAATTTGCATTCTTTGGATCTGGAATAAAGAAACTACCTATCAAAGTGGATGACAAATCTGATACGAGTCTGACATTTGTAATAGTTGCTTGAGCACCACTTTCTCTTCCTGTCAATACCATATCTGAACCCACCCATCCAAAATATTCTCCTTGAACCTCATTCGAGAGTGAGAATGTATCAACATTGATTATTGAGGATGTTGATGAATATGTGGAGGGTAGTGTTGTATTTGTATATGGATTCTCTTGGAAAACTTTAGTTGGAGAATTGTATGGACCCTCCTTATGGTTCAATTGTGCAACTCTGAATAATATTCTAGGAGATGTATTCTTAGTATCTTCATCTAAACCGGTTCTTTGCAAGACTCCTTCTACAAGTTCTCCAACTTCAAATACTCCACTAGTCATTGAGATTTCCAAAAGTTTTGGAACACAGAATTTGGATACATCTACTCCATCAAAAAATGCATATACTCTTGTGAGTGGTTTAAGTCTCTTTGATGCAAATTGTACGTTTCTGGATCTCATATAAGGAACAATATCCCTACTTACAACCTTTTCATCAACAACAGTTTCTTCAAAGTCTTCGACTATAGTTGTTTGTAGTCCTGTATTTGTCCTTGTTCCACTTTCTACAGTTAAGTTCAGTTCTTCTTGAATTGTTGTAGTGCTTGTTCTTTCTATAAGTCGTCTACCTCTCCAGAAAGGACTCTCAACTGAGACATCAAGTCTTGTTCTTGTATCTGGTCTTGTCCGTGTTTTTCCAGTCCAATTCTCTTTCCACCCATCCCATATAGCAGGAGCAAATCCAGTTTGCGGATCTACATTCAAAGTTTTGGCAGCATTTGCAAGAGTTTCTGCATAATTTCCCTCTCTTCTTATAATTTTGGCATCCATTTTTACTGGATCAATCCAATTATCAGAAGCTGGAGTCAAGTCAATAGTGCCTTGCCAGAAATTCATCAGGAAAGGAGTGACGCTCTCGCTTCTAGTAGCAAAAGGTTGCTTCAACCACTCTAGTTCAGAATAATTCAGTGTCAGTATGTTATTATTTTTTCTTACATTATTTCCTTCTACTCCAGAGAATAATAAATCTTGAGATAGATCAGTATTAGCAACTGGACCATCAATTAAATCTATGGAATCTGTGAAATGGTTTGGTCTCAACTCTTTAAGAGTTCTATCAATACTATTCTTCATTCCCAAGGAAGTTTCTTGAGTTTTAAAAGAACTAAAATTGTCAACAAAAAATCCCGTTTTTAGTTTATTAGTACCATCAGAATCTGGAATATACATGTTTGCAGTATTTGTCTCAAGAATAGAGAGAGATGTATAGAATTCCAGATTTTTTATTCTTTTCTCTAATGCACGTATGTCAGACATACGATATCTTTTGTATTCTAAAAATTCTACTGATGCTTGTTGTGGATTATATAAGTATGGAGGCAATTCTACAGTAGCTACTTCCAAAGCATCGTCAACATTAATTGGTCTTTCTGGTTTTTCAGAAGGTGTTCCATAAACAACCTGAAATTTTCCTCCTTTTGTTAAGAAAATCCTATCTATTCTTCCTAAAAAATAAGAATAGTCTACTAAAAGAGTTTCATTGGATGCTAATATATTTGAAGAAGAATTTCCAGATTGTGAAAAAGATCTTCCTAAGAATTCGAGAGGAGATCTCTTTCCTTCCTCAACTTCATAATTTGATGTTCTGGGTCGAATATCTATTATGTCTGAGTTGGAAATAGAACCTATAGATCTAATTTCATTTGAATAATCAAAAGAATCATATGAATTTACAGTAGTGATATCTCCATCATCGTCAGAAGAATGAAAAGCACTAGTAAAGTATATTTTTAATTTCTTTGATGGTTCTTTAAAATCGGATTTTCTCTTCACATAACCGTAGTTATAAAAAGATTTTTGTTGTCCTGTACTAAAACTAAATTGTGAAGATATTTCAAAACTTGGAGATTCTAGATTTATTGCCACTCCACTTGCAAGAGATTCTTGGAAATTTATAGTCTCTCCCTCAACAAATTTAATATCATTTTTATATACAAATGATATCATAGAATCTGATATTTTCTCTACATATACAGCTACAGCCCCACTTGTTTGTCCAACAATAATTTCTCCCAGTAACAAATCGTTGGTTGTTGTTGAAAATGTATCTAAGGAAGATAAATCCATTCTAGGAGAAGATGGGTCTTCAATTCCAGAAGACTCAAATATACCATGAATATCAATAATGTCCGGAACATTTAATGACAATATTTCATCTTGAACTCTAGTTCCAAATGGATAACTTCCATATTGCAGACCGTCATTCGAGGTTGACTCCCCCGTCCCAGATGCAGAATACTTTGATTTATCAATTAGAATAGAATTAACTCTGTTTTTACGTTTTACCTTGGATTTTGGTTTTGATTTTCTTAGTGTTGCTATTAATGTAGCTCCAACGTCATCTGCACTCAAATTTGAAATTTGAATAGTTCTTAAATCGCTACTAAATGTAAATTTATCTGACGTTAAAATTTCTGTTGATCCGTCTGACCTCATTAATGAATATCTTCTAGATGTAAATGGTAAAAAGATTTCATCATCTCCAGAAGTTGGTATAGTTGTAGATGATATTTCTTGTCCTACAATGTCTATGGTATATACTTTTCGTATTGTTATAGATGCTTCTGATAGGTTTACAGTGGATACGTTGTTTTTGCCGAGTCTAGTAAACAATGTATTATCACTAGATTCGCTGAGTTTGGTTTTTAGGATTTTCAGATCTGTAACGATTAAGTCGCTAGTTGGAAGTTGTCCATCAGCGACTCCAGAAACTGTAGTTACCCCAACAACTGATACATTATCATTATTGATAGAAACTATCTTGGATAAGATTGGATCTTGTGAGGCAGATAGATCGCTATATTGAAGAAGATCTCCCACATTCACTTTGTTTAAAAATGTCGAATCCGAACTTGTAATATTACTAGATGCATTACTAATATCGGATACTGTAATTGATAAACCAGATCCTCCACCTACTGCAGGAATTACAATTTCGTCACCAACTACATAATTTTGACCACCTTCAACCACAGCAACTGAAGAAAATGTTCCAGAAGCAACGGTAACCGTGACGGTACATCCTGTTCCACTACCTGTTGATGTAATTTCTGTTGATGTATATGTTCCGTCTGTATATCCCGATCCAGTTCCACTAACTGTTAGTGCAGAAACTTCACCAGAAAATTTGGATACAGTAGATGTTCCTACATTGGAGGATGTTGATTGAATTGTATCGGCACTAAAAGTGTTGATACCAACGACACCATTAGTAGTTCCAAATAAAGATTTTACACTGGAGATATCTTTCTTTGATACATCGGTGATTATTCTCCCGTTTTCTATTCCATCAAAAATCAGAGATTCATTTTTAATAAAAGATCCAGATACTTGATATATTGTTAGGGTAGTTGCATCATTAACAGAATCCTTAAGGAACGCTGTAGCACCACTATTTTTTCCTTTAATAAATGTTGGGGCACTTAAAGTGATTGATTTGTTTAATGTCAACTTGGTGAAGATTTGCACATCATATAATGATATTCCCCAAATATTAGAATTGGAATTTGATAATTCATATGCCCCAGATTCTAATCTAAAGTCATAAACTCTAGCTAGACCAACCTCTTCTCCAGGAGCTCCATCATGATCTACATCTTCACCAACTCTACTATTTCTTAAACTAATTACGTAATCGTTCCCTAGTCCAACTGTAGGTGACCGAAATACTCTATTCAATTTAAGAGTAGTTCCTGTGTTATAGAATAGAGATTGTCCTTCAACAACTTTTTCTGTTCTTGGTTTTGGAGCATCCAAGAAAACTGGAGATCTAACATCAATCTCATATCCACGAACAAATGCCTTTCCTGGAGAAATTTTATATACACCAAGATCATCTGATGGAGTTCCTCCACTGGGAGTAAATTGATTAGAATTAAAAATTCCACCACTACCAACATTATCATTTAGGGAATTTAAATATGTTACACCAAAAGGTTTAACATAATAATCTCCAGATTCTGCATACGTTCTTCTTGCCAAAGTATCGGAGACATCTTTGGCTCTAAATCCGCCGTTGCCAGAAGAAATTGCTCCACCAATAATTTTTTTTGTATTTAAAATACCATCATTTACAGTGGCTAACTCCACAAAATTAGTATCATCAAAATCATCTAACTGTTTTTTAGTTAGACTTACTGAAATCTTTAATCTATCTGCACCGGGAGCAGAATAGTTATTATATCCTTGAGAATTGTCATTTAGTGATTCGTCGGAATCTGATGTAACAATCTCCTCATTAATAAACAAACCTACTCTATAACTAGGTGTATTTGAATATTGATCCAGTATTAAAGTTTCTTTATCGACAGTTACAAAACTTCCTCGAATAAAATAGACTCCAGCATCGATGCTAAATGAAGATCCAGTAGCAGCACTAGAATCAGAAATTGTCGATGCAAATGGAGATCCGGCTTGAATAGTTGTATTTCCGAGAAGTCCAGAACTAATTATTTGATTTGATACCAATAATTCTCCATTACTAAAAGTTTGAGTAGAGTTATTTTGTGTACTTGATCCAAGATAATTTACATATAAGGTTAAACTTCCTCTTTCAGAATCTTCCGGAAACAAAACATAATCTACATAAGCAGTCACCCCAGAAGATTGTCCTGTAATTTTTGATCCGATTAATTGATCTGCATAGGCAGATACTGGAACTCCTTGGTAACTATTGTTGAGTTGTACACACTGATAAAGTCTAGAATATCCTGTATTTCCTGGTATTACTTTATCACCATCTTTGAAGAAGTGCTGACCAAACTTTTCAATCTGATCCTGCAGTATTGATTGTAGAGTCGTTAACTCTCTTGCCTGAATTGGATACCCTGGTTTGAATAAGACTTTATGATAATCATTAGCAGAATCAAAGTCATCAAAATAAGGTGATACGTTAAGATTAGTTTGCTGTGGCATAATTCTTTAGAACTGCAAAATGATTTTTATATCTTCTTTCTGATTCGAAGATCTTGTAATTGATGGCCTATTATCAACGTAAATAATATTTCCAGTATGTTTTTTTACTTCTGGATAAGATAAACCGTTGAAAAATTCTTGTCCAAGATAATATGTTCTATTATTTATTACGGTAGATATACCGGAAAAAGAAGAATCAATCTGTAAATTTGAACCAGAAGAAGGTACTATAGTCAAATCTCCACCAACTCCGGGACTTGATGTAAATTCATTTATATCGAGTCCATATATTGGATTTGCAATACTATCTCCAGTGCTATTAAATCCTGCAAGAGTTCTATCTTGCCAATATTTTAAGACACCTGTTATTTGATCATAATTAATAACTCTACCTATAGCGGTTGTTCCAGAAGAAACTGTCTGCTTAATGAAAGAGTCTGGAACGAAAGTAGCAGAACTATATCCGGCACCAACAAGTCTTAATGCAAAAGTCGAACTTGCTTTATCCACAGAAAGTAGAGTAGAATCTGTAGATTGTGGATTTTCAATTAAACCAACTCTAGCAATCTGATTTCCAGTGATAAAATCTGGGTTAGTGGCATCATTTTCTATTCTGGAGTAAAGCAGTACGTTATATGATCCTAATTCGTTGTAAATATTTGCTCCATGACCACCTTTTGGGGAAATTATAACGTCAAAAGTTGGTTTAGATGATCCGAAAGTAACCCCTGCAGATTCCAAATTTACTGTTCCGTATGTATATCCAAATCCTTGGTTCGATACTGTTACAGACTCAACCTTTCTGTCATTATTTGTAATAATCGTACATTCTCCTCCTGTACCATCACCGGATATTGGTATATTTGTATATTGCATTCCTCCGATGGGTCCTACAGTATCTCCTCTATTTGTAATAGTAATAACTTTTATTGATCCATCAACAGCGTTATTTCTAACCTCAGAATTTTCAGAATTTGTTTCCCAGTCTTGGGGAACTGGAATGAAATCCGTGGATTCAAATTTTACAATATCACTTGGTTTTATTGTATAGAGGTATTTCCAAATATATCCATCTCCGCTACTACCTGCAGATCTTGGTTCTAGATCAGTGAATGTTGGTTCGTCCAAAGATGGTCTTCCAGTTGGATTTTCTGGATCCGTTCCATTTTGAAGGCAAATGTAAACTCTATAGTCACTATTTAAAACATAATATGATGCGGAATATAAACTAGTAGAACCAGAAATTTTGGCTGTATTTGTTCTACTATAGTCATGACGATACATATCGTATGTAGACCCAGAAGACCACAGTCTTCTAGAAACAACCCTTCTAATATCTGAAGGATTGATTTTTTTCATTGCGACCATGGTGTCCCAATAATTATTTTCTTCATCAAAATTATCTTTTGGTGAAGGAGGATCTATATCCCAATCAGACTGATAATCTGATGGATTGGGCAATCCCACAAAAGAATAATAAGAATTGCCAGAAGATCTAACTTCGTTGACAAAATTTTTGGCGTTTAATATTCTAATCTGGTCAGTTATGATTGCAGACATTGCACGATAGTTTTTATTTATTTATGACTGAACTATGCGAGATAATTTTTATGTCTTAATTGCTTAGTTCTCTTTAAAATAGAGTTTTCTGGGAAGGAAATTTGCTTGGTTCTACTTCTAAGAGTTACTTTACCCCAACTATATTCTCCAAAGTTGTTAAATGGTTTAATATTGGGATATCCACTAATAAGATCGTTCACGTTTACATATATTCTCTTACAAAGAGAACTATCCACTTCAACCCCATCAGAATCTATCTCAATTGGCACTGTGACAGATTCCACAGATTGGACAACATATGTGTTATCCAAATTCTCTATACCACTTCTACTTACAGTGAAATGATCTCCCACATTTAATGTACTTAAAGTTACTGGAGTTGAAACAAATTTGGTATCTCTCAATGGAGAATCAAATGGAATATGTAGATCAAATATTAGTTGATTTTGCCCAGATTCAGTGGTCTTTGTTCCAAATCCAACAATAATACCAGAATCTCCTTCATAAGAATAAACAGAATTTGTCTCTACATTAGTTTCTTCTTGCGAAATTAGAGTAACCATATTTTGGAAACTTAAAGATATGTCGCTTTCATTTTTTGCATCAAATAGTGGTCTAATAGAATGGCAATATATTACAGTAGATCCGGCACCAACTTGTGTCACAGTATGGGATATTGGATTTATAATTGCCTCATAAATCTCTCTATTTTTCCCAACTTCTTCCCCATCAATAATCTTGTCCTCTGTCTGACGCTTCCATGTGACCGGTCTAGCTAAATTTTCTTCTTCAGTATTTCCGGGACCAAAATATACATTAGTGGAAACCAAATTAGTAGATTTAACCGTGCTGACAGATCTTTCATCTTCATCCAAGAATATAGATTGGCCTATAGAGGAGTCGTTATTAATTTTAAGATAATCTCCAGACTTTACAGTTTCTAAAATCTCTCTATCAATAACGTCAGTAGATCCTGTTCCCTTATAAAAAATTATCTCTGCAGTATCTCCAATTTTAAGAGATTCTGTAAATGTCAAAATGCTACCACCAGTAAAAGTATAACCTTCACCAGGTACTTGAAGAATTCCATTGACAAATACAATAAGAACATCTTCTACATTAATTTTAGACCCTTTAGATGCTATAATCGAAACAGTATTTCCGGAGAGTGTTAGGGGGAACGAAGTTCTTTCCCCGTCAATAAATTTTTCAATATTATCTAATACTTCTAGAGTTCCTAAAGACCAACCACTAAATTTATCTGTAAAAGTCTTATCTATTGTTATATTAAATTCATTAAATTGAGAAGTTGTGGGAATTCCTGCAGCTCCGCCAACCGGAATTGTTAAAATCTCATTAACATTGTATCCATATCCAGTATTTTTTATATTAAACTCAGTTACTTTTGATTCTTGCCCAACAACAATATCAACCATAGCTCCTGTTCCTATTCCAGTTGATGGGGAAGAGTCGCTAAAGATTAATGGAATATTTTCATATGATATTGGAGAATCGAAAACCACTATAGGAGGATTTGTATAAGTATATCCTGCACTGGGATTTGTGATGGTTACATCTGTAATATGCCCATCATCCACTATGGCAACTCCAATGTTTTCGGTTAAATCAAAATCAGAAGTTTTTACCCCAACATTTACCGTTTGAACTCCGGATCTGTATCCAGATCCACTATTACCAATACTAATTGATTCTATAGACCCACTGGCAGAAATAATCGCAGTTCCTCCAGCAGATACTAATGGTTGATATCCAAATCCCTCATAAGATCCAACAGAGACTATAATACCGCCCTTAGGAAAACTTGATATACCAACATCATTTGTTATATCTTGAGGATTTCCTGAGAATCCTATTGTTGTTATTCCTACGCTTTCTGATAAGATATAATCACTATTTTGACCAGGACCTTGGAAAACATCATTAACAAGAATGATAGCGTTTTCTGCCGAAATTCCACTCACATCTGATCCATTCGATTTCAACGTAAATTGACTATTTGTCCCATTAAAATTTTGGGAGATATCGTCAAAAACGTAATTCTTATAGTAAGTTTCATTATCCGTATCTGGAATACCAGATCTTAGGAATACCCTCGCATGGAAACTTGATCCTGTAGATATTCCAACCCAGTCTCTCTCATCAGGATAGTTTGACTCACTGCTAATTGGATCATTGCCAGAAGGAGCTTCAATAAATGTTAGAACATTATCTACAATATTGTAATCGCCGGAAACTTTTGTTACTGTCTCTCCTACAGAATAACTTCCAACAGAAGTTCCAAGCCAAGACCTTCTAACTCTCAATCTATTTGGTATTTCAACACCGATACTTTCTATCAGAACAATTTCGTTTCCAATCTTAATTAAATCTCCACCAAAAAGTGACGTAACATCATCAAGATCAATCAGTTCGTCAGTTGTAGATACATCATCAATTAATATGGTAGATAGACCCCCAGAGACGATTGGTGACTGAATAATATTATCAATTGAAACCAAAACCTTGGAATTTTGATTTGTAGACACAAATCTGTGCATGGTTCCCACGCCAACATTGACAATATCTAAAGTTTCTGGAATAGATTTCAGCGCATTTTCTGCAGTTGATGCCAATTTAATTTTATCATCACTAATATTTACGACAAATAATTCTCCAGGTAATTTATCAGTTACTCCAACTCCAACAAAATTTTCTGCAGCAATACTAATTGCTTGGGTTGATCCTGCCCCAGCATGATAATAATTAATAGATTCTCCAGAAACAAAGAAGTGGTTTGGAATAGTAATGGTATCGTCTTCAATACTAACAATTGATGGATCATTACCAACAAACACCTTTTCAAAAATCGGATCATTTTTATAAGTTAAATCAAATGATCTCTTAACATTTTTCTCAGTCCCTTCATAGAGACCATAATTAGTTTCTACTGATCCATTATTGAAAGCAATCAAATCTTTTTCATCATCTTCATTTCTTAATGCATTCATATATGAATGAACTCTTACATCTATTCCTGGTAGTGGCGTAAATAAAACTTGTGTTTCTGCAGTAGAATCGGAATTAGATTTTACAATTCTAGATTCAATGGTGCCAATTGTGGTGCCAGTCTCAATAATTCCAAATTCTGTATCATATGTATCATAGTTTAAGATTTCTGGTTGATAATCATCAACTACCACAAATTCCGAGAATTGATACTCATTATTCGTAAGATCTTGAATTTGGATCATAAAATATCCAACATCATATGTTCCATCACATGGGTAAGATGATATTACAGTTTTTGTTGGATTTGGGGATTGTGGAATAGTCGTTATTCTAGATTCTATTCTAGAATGCTTCATATCGATAAATTCTGATTGGTCAGATGTAGAATTTCCTAAACCAACTGTAACTGTATTGATTACTCCTGTAGATCCAACTCCAACTGCATTTGGAATAAAATCAATGTTTAAACCAGAATCATCAATATATCCAAAATAAGTTCCAAACCCAGAAGATGAGTATAGTCCAGAACTTGTCGTTAGAGATCCATACTCAAGCAATGATACTTCTGTTCCATTATGAACGACATTTAACTGTGTTAATTCAAATTCATTTCCACCAAAAGAATTAGCATTCAACTGAATAAGAACCTTTGCAGAAGTGTATGAACTGTCTATACCAACAATTCTTGAGGAGCGACCGTAAGAAATCTCTGTACTGCTGGTATCTATGATAGATTGACCAATAGATGTTGATCCAATTCCCAAAAGGTTATCGTCCAACTTATATGAAATGGAAGTTATATCATAATCATTGACTGAAAATTTGGTTGGGAAGAACTGCAATTGGCCGTCAGTTCCTGTAATACTAAAATCAAAAAATCCTTGGTCATATGTAGTTCCTACACGACCATACTGATTCATATATCCAAATGATCCATCATGCAAAAGATCGACAATCATTAACTGCCTTTGCTGTGTATATCTTCTGTCTTTCACATAAGTAATATACTTCAAAGATCTCTTATCTCTAACATCAAAAGTATCTACTACACTAAAAGTGGTTGGTCTTGGTTTACTGTTAAATGTTCCACTAACATCATCTACCGATAGAACTCTATTTCCTACAGATTCTGAAAAATCTGTAATAATTCTATTTGAAAATATTATTTCATTTGATATAATTTTTGAGTTTAAATTGCGAGAATTTTCTTTAACCAAATCAAAGTCATAAACAGAATTTGTATCTGCAGTTCCAATAAGTTCATTAATAACTTCAAAGGAAGTTAAATTTGTCGATAATCCCACAACGAGGGAGGTTTTGTTATCTGCAGAAGATTCTAGTTGATAATCTGAGAATTTTTTATATCCTGCGCAGTGATTTAATACAGAAACTGGATCATTCCAAGTATCATAATCTATTCTAGACTTTAAAGAATATGAAAACTTTTGATAATAATCACTATCTTGTATCCTTTGAGTATTTTCATTTAAAAATCCAGATTTCACCTGCAATCCATCAGTTACTGTTGAAGTGCTACTTAAATTAATATAAGATCTGGGTGATTCTACATTTTTTATTAAACCGTTTGTTTTGGAAGTACTTCCAACAATAATATCATTGGCATAAAAATTATCTCTCGAAGAAACTCTTAGGATACCAGTTTTGGGATTCCATCCACTTACAACACCCTTAGAAGATTCTGTTTTTACAGATTCCCCTTTAAGATATTGATTGTTCTTTAATCTAATATCAAAAGTTGGGAAATGCTTTTCTGGTATAATCCTTCCAACAGAATTGATATTATCAAAAGTTCCAGGACCTTCGTCAGTTCCATCAAAAAATTCGGACAAACTATAAGTTACTTCACCAATTCCACCAATGTTTTCATCTGTAGAAGTAACTGTAAATAGTTTATATCCATAGTTTTCAGAATTATATCCTCTTTCTGTAGCCCCAATACCAACACTTATATTTTCTATTAAAACTCTATCATTAACTTTGAATGGGAAAGAATCTGTACTACTAAATCCGGAAGAAAGAACCACAGTGACATCTTTACTGACGCTGTCATATGATATGGATGTTATACCGACACCATTGCTATTTCTTATAGGAATTATGGTGGGGATCAAATTGCCTATTCCATTTGTGTTTTTGAGAATGGATACTTCAGAATCTCCCAAAGAGTAAGAAAGATCTAAATCAGAAATTATTTCATTTGTTCTATTGTCAATGACAATCAAATTTGGGGATGTTGTATATCCTTTACCGATAGAAGTTATTTCAATAGAATCAATAGAATATAAAGGATCAATCTTTATTATTTGTGGTAGTGCTACAGTAGGACTTAGAGTTTTATCAGAAGGGAAATTATATCCCATATCCTCTATCTTCATACTGTTTATCTTTCCAATAACATCACTAGAAACTTCCAAAACTGCATCTGAACCAAACGAAGACTGTACTGATAATATGCTTGGCAGAGATTGATAATTTGATCCAAAGTTTTTAATGTCAACACCAGATATTGGACCATAAGCATTTTCACATGTTGTATTATATGAAATATTAGATTCTGGAGAATTGTATGAAAGACTCTCTGGCGTATTTTTTAGCGTATATGTAAATTCTGTTGGAGAAGTGACAGTTACTGGGAATGTTCCACTGAGTTCACTTTGACAACATTCAATCATTGATCCTAAGAGAACTTCAGAATCAATTACAACTTCTTGCTTCTCTACTGGAATATCACTTTCAAAAACCGGATCTAATTTATAAAAAAGAACTTCTGGAGTTTTATCGTTTACATTAATAGTCAAACTGGCATTATCTGTTACGCCAACAGAACCTACTCTCTGCACATCAAATAAGAGTGATTCTTCAAATTTCTCCCACTTGTTAACAAAGTTTTCATCTGCATATAGATTGAATTCAAATGCAGAATATAGTGCAGATAGATTCAAATAGGATAAAGAACTGTCTGATAGATCAAATACTATACTTGAGTTTCTAACCACTTTTATTGGTGGATTGATTGGATTTATGGTTCCACCAAAATTTGAAGAAAAGTTAATACTTATATAATTTGTTTTTGTAGAGTTTTCGTAAGTTTCTGAAAGTCTAAACGTATCCTTATCAAATACGACAATATAATATATTCCATTGTTTTCCAATTCTGTGGAATTTGAGTTATCAATGGTGTAGATTACTTTATCCCCGGACTTGAATCCATGATCAATTATCCTAATGGTATTATCATCGATGTTTACATCAGAAGGTAGAAAATCTTTAGGATTCAATATAATTCTTCTATTGTAATCATTATATCTAACTTTAATTGTTCTGGAAGTTAGAGGATTGATGTTTACGGATACTGAATGGTTGTCTGTGAGCCCATGTGTTTGTGCAGTAGACACGGTAACCAAATTTCTAGATACCTTGCACTTAATTGACTCATAATTTGTTGAAAAACTGTGATAAGATCCAGTTCCTATACCAGAGAAGTATAAAGTTCTCGATTCTTTATACTGACTATCAATCCCAGCGAAAATTCCTAGTTCATTTAATCCAACTCTAACTGTAGATATTCCAATAACGTTATCATTTACTCTAGATACAAATACATCCTGTTGATCTGATAGGGATTTTATATTTGAAAGATCTCCCTCTTCCACAAAGGTTAAAGGATCTCCCCCATTGGAAGAATAAGTTAAAATATCTCCGGTCTTTAAATTATGATTCTCTATGTAAATAGATTTTAACGGGACAAAAACATTGCTAGGAGATAATGTGGTTCCCTCACCAATTGTTCCTAAAGCAACAGACTCAGATGGATTGAAGTATATTTCTTTATTAATCTTAGAATTATTTAATCTAGTAGACTTAGAATTTATTAAGATTTTTTTAGATTGCTCTATCAACTCTGATGAAACTGGATGAGAAGTACCGGTTGTGCCGTCAATACATCTTAAAACTCTAATTCTTGATAATTTTTCATCAATATTCAAAACTTTTACTTTCTCTGAGTCCAGAAGAAGAATATCATTTTCTTTAATGTGGGGATAAGAAAGATTTCCAGAAACTTCAAAATATGTTACAAGTCCAGTAGATTCTACAGGAAGAATTCCGGTAGATCCACTACCAGATCCAACCACTCTAAGAGTATTATTTTTTATATTTGCTACATGGACTTCATTTAGATCCACGGAAGTTGTGGATAATCCAGAGATACTTATTTCATCTAAATCTGAAAATCCGTGAGGGTCTGGTGAGTATAAAACATATTCTCCCCTTAATGGAGACGGATATACTTCTATATTATCGATAATTTTAGAATCGACATTAATAGTCTCAATATCTTTTCCTAAAATTTCGGATACTTTAGCTGAAACCAAATTTCCAGAAGTTTCTGAGTTGTCAAAAATTAGAGAATCGCCTATCTGATAATTGTTCCCTGAACTTGTTATTCCAATTTGATTTATACTTCCAGACTCTATGGACCTAATAGTTGATTTTTGAGAAAGTTTATTTGGAATGTAAATATAATCATATTTTATATCATCTTCTATAAGATTATATTTGTTTATAACCCTAGACCAATTTCCATCATTTAATTCAAAATCGTTTTGATTTGATGTACCAAGGAAATTAAATTCTATTGGGTTGCTGGAATAACAGTCTCCAATTAGATATGGGAAAGAAGGTCGTCTATACTTTGCAAATGGACCAGAAGAATCTATAGAGCTATCATTTATAGTTGCAAAGTAAGCATAAGTTCCTTTAGGAAAATCTGGCGTTACGCAAAATCTTGCATTATTCTTATCTAGAACATCATCTCTACCAAGAGATTGATATGTAAAATCTTCTACAAAGAATCCCTCAGGGAATAGAGATGTTGGGGGTCTATTTTCCTTTAAATCTATTTTATATCCAGATTTCATCTGTGAAACAACTCCACCAGATTTTGTGGAATATCCATATGGACCATAGATTGGGTTGCCATCATAGGCCCAACCAATTATTGGAGAATGGTCCGTAGATTTAACTTCTAAACTATTAACTCTCTTCAGATCCTTTTTCCCATATAAAACCTGACCGTCTTGATCTAAGGAGAATACAGATTCTCTCAATTTTCTTGGAGCATATATGTGAGAGTACTGTAGTCCAAGATTTTTGTTAACACCCTCGGTTATATATCCATCATCATCGGAAATCCTTGGGAAATTTCTTTCAAATAAATTTATTCTCCAGGACTGTAAATTTGGTTTGAATTTTGCACCTTGACCTGAAGCCACAACATCAATATCTGTTTGGTCGTCATACCCAAAACCTCCTGAAATTATTTCTACTCTTGATATTGATTCATTTTCAATAATTGGCACTAAAACTGCGCCAATACCATTTCCAATTATATTTAAATCTGGAGAATTAGTATACTTTCTCCCAGAATTTAATATTATTACCTGAGATATTTTCCCATTACTAACAACTGGTTTTAATTGCGCACCATAACCAGAATTTAATCTAATTTCTGGGGGTCTTTCGAAATTTATAACTTCTGATGATCCATATCCAACTCCCCCATTAGACAGATGAAGTGAAGTAATTTCTCCTCTAAAAATGGGTTCTATTTTGGCATTAAAATTATCACCATTTACAGGAGATATTCCAACTTTACCAATTACCTCAACGGATATATCTTGGTAGTTAAATATATGAGTTCCAATACCACAAGTATTAAAATCAACATACTGTTTTATATTGTAGAAGTGATCTTTTTGCTCTCCATTTTCTTGAATGTTTATTTCAGATAACTTAAATGTGTCACTATCAATTTTAGTCACATAATACTCTGAATTTTTTGATAGTCCCTCGATAGGATCTCCCTCACAAGTATATTTTACTATCTCTCCAGAATTGTAATCGTGATTTTCAATATAGACACAATTCAGTGATGTATTAATCCCAATACTGTTAGTTGTTCTTTTTTTATTTTGATACCCAATACCAGGGGAAACTATATTGATTGATTGAACTACCGATTTTTTAACAACAGAATTTAATTTGTGAGTACCAACACCAGGTGCTTTCAAGATTACAAAATTTGTCTTAGATATTGCATCATTTTTTGTTAAGTGAAGTCTTACTGTAAAATCATCAATGGTTGAGATATAGTACGATTCATTATCGGTTAATCCTTCAATAGGAGTTTGATTATCTGAAGAATATATTACTTTCTCTGAATTTCTAAATTTATGCGGATTAATAAAACTTATCTCTGAGTTAAGTTCACCTAACGTTATTTGGGTAGAAGAATTGAATCGAGAAGAATGGTCAATCAACCCCATATTTGCAAATGCTTTAGCCCCGAAACCATTTCCTCCAACTATACTTACAGTAGGAATTTCTTCATAATCAAAACCAGAATCAATGACTCTAATTTCCGATAAAGATCCAGATAAAGATACAAATCCTTCTGCTCCTGTCCCAACAGGATCTTCTATTATCACTGAGGGTGGATTTATAATATCATAACCAAATCCGGAGGATAATACATCAACAGATTCTAATTTGCCATAATTGATAAAATCATTAGATTTATAATTCAGTATTTCTACACCATTGATAAGAATGCCAGTGAACCCCGGATTAGTTTTGTATGTTAATCCACTATTTTTTGGTTTTGAAATTTTTCTCAGTAGATTTTGAGATTCTAAAGTCTTTGATTTTAAATTAAATGGTTTTATTATATTATTGGATACTGTTGTCGAAGAATCAATTGATATGAACTCGGATTTATAAAGATTGGTCCTACTTCTAGATAATCTTATTGTAGTAGGAGAAACTCTCATTATGAAATAAAGTCCTTCTCCGCCGTTATCTCCTCCAAACAATGAAGATGGAATTGATGAGTTTGTAACATCTTGACCATCATCATTTATTGTAGTTGTTACTATTTTTTCTGGAATATAGTAAACAGAATCTCCAGTGTAGAATCCATGATCACTAAAAGGCGATATTTCTAAATCTACTCCTTTAAATGTTCCTGAGAATTTAATTGATCTATCTGTAGTTTCTATCGGTTGTGATTCATAATATGGGATAGATGGACAGGCTACAAGATACTCATCTTCATCAATACTTGATTGATATACATTTTGTATATTTGTTGTATAAAAAGAAGATCCTGGGAAAGAATTTGACGCTAATCTCAAAAGATTTCTTTTGATGGTATAGGTCAGGTATTCTTGCAAATTACCCTGACCCTTAATAATGACAGATTTTGATGATGGGATATCAATAATTGTAGTTGGTCTGGAATCTCCTATATTTGAAATAATTGTTCCAGAATCTCCCAATTTAAAGCAGTGCTCTACATTTAGGTTAACTCGATAAGTGTTATCAGAACTATCAACAAGACTAATATTTTTTACTTTATATGATGGTGATATATTATAGATCCAACTGTTTGCTATTGGAGTATTCGTTGATGTACCAAAAGTTTTTATATGTGCAACATCACCACTTTCATAATATCTGGAGTTATCTGTATAATCTACGCTATTAAGGACGGAATTAATTCGTACTCTAATTTCTTCATCATCTACTCTAGCATATGCAAAGGTATTGATTCCAACAATAGATCCATCTATAATATTTCCATTAATGTTGCTACAACCAAAAAATTGATTTAATGATTTTGTAGTATAAGAAACTATACCAACACTTTTGTCATCATATTTGACATATAACTCTCCTGGGCAATTAAATCCAATAGTAGAGTCTACAGTAATGACAGTTGATCCGGTAGAGACTCTATCAATTACCTGAGTCTTCGGTTGAACAGAAAATTCACCATAAATTGCACCTCTAACTCCAATGTCTCTATTATATCCAGCATCTAGTTTTAACTTGAAATAAGTTTCTCCTACACCTACTCTTATCTCCTCAACATCAGTAATTGGGGCATAAGCATAATCAATGTCTTCACCATAACTTCCTTGATATAGAGTTCTGTCTTTTAAATCATAAGGATTTCCATCGATCGGTTCAACAACCAAATTATCAGTTATTTTATACTGAGCATTTGATGGGGTTGATAAAAATTCTGATGGCCTAATGATTTTAACGCTTTCGTTATATAATGCTTTGAATAAAACTTCAAATCCTCTATCAGTTCCTTTGCTCAGATAAAAATCCTTCGTATTTTTTATAAAAACATTCTCATTCAAATTTTCAGCAAATTCTCTGTTTTCTAATCCAGGAATTAACTGAATTTTGGTTTTTGAGAGAAATTCTTTGAGGAAAAGACAACTCAAATTTATAATTTCTGATCCAGATTCATGAGAAGAAGCTTCGGTCGATTTAAATACCAATTTTTCGGGATTTATTTCCCCTTTTAACGATTCTATACCACTAAATCCTCTAATACATCCAGTAAAGGAAAAATCAGTCTTTCCAGTATATGTTATGATTTCATCGCCAATTTTTAGTAGTCCGTATGAGTCTGGAAAATCGTTTGTTCCGGTATATGACTCTGTTGCATCTACTGTAATAGTCGTATCATCCAAATCTATCGAAGATGCTAGTTTTGTCGAATATGAGAGATTTGTAATGTTATCTAACTTGATATATTTGTCAATATTTTGAATTAAATCAATAGGACCACCTTGATACTCCTGAGAGACATAATATTGGCTCAAAAATTCTGATATTAAAGGAAAATCGTTCTTAACATAAGTTGGTAATTGATTTTGAACGATATTATTAAATTTAATTCTTTTTTCTGACATATCTAATGATTATTTTTCTTTAATATGATGAACCGGAAGATCCTGATCCAGGATTTATGGTCGTATTTGAAATGGATTGGTTTGTTTTAGCTACCTGAGTATTTAATCCACTTCTTCCTCCAGATCTAACAAGATTTCCGGTTGGATAACTTGATGATACAATATAACTAGATGCCGAGGTGTCCAATCCGGAAGAAATGTCATCTACAATAGTTTCGAAAGTGCTGTTATTAATATCTAGTTGCAAATAAAGGTCCTGTAATCCGATAACATCGTTTGATTTTGGTGCCATAGATATTTCAACTATAACTTGCCCATCTTTTATCTTTCCAGAGACAATATTGATCGGGTTTATCGTTATAACACCTTTTACATAATCAATTCTACCGACATTCCTTCGTATAATGGTTGGATTTTGAGAATTTTCCGATGGTAGCGTAAAGAGAAACAGTGATCCAGACTTAAGATCAAAATTTGGAAGATCTGAAAGGTAAACATCTTCGGCAAATCCATTAATTCTAAAAGCAGAGGTTTTAATATTAAATCCTTCCGAAAATTTGACATAAAATTCATTGCCAAAACCAATTGAGTACTCTGCTATGGTGTTTAGAGCGACTCTGAGGTCTCTTCTAATGCTTATTGTCGTAATATTTGATGTAATTGACTCATGACTATCGTCTATAATCTTCAAAAACTTACTATATTTTAATCTTGCCCCATATTTGTTTAATTCTGTTGATTCTGCATACTTATTTGCGTTATTTTGAACAATTCCGGACACATATGATGAATTTGGAGCTAAATTTGAATTAAAATATATCTTTGAATCAACTTCAACATAAAGATATTTCAAATCCAGAATTTCTGGAACAATTCCAGCAACTGCATACTTTTTTAATTTAGATTTGATGTTCTCTTTTGCTAAATTTGAAAGAAAATCTCCAGTTCTTGGTTTTATACTTATAAAAACCTTTCCATATTGGGGAGGAATTACTTCTTCTCCACCAAAAACAGATATTGACTCTGTTTCTGGATATATTTTTGATGGTATTAGGGTCTCATAATCGTCTGTAGTGACGGCTCTGTTCTGAGTGGCGTATATTTTGGGTGCAAACTTACGAATAGACTCTACATCTTCAATATTTTGTCCCCCAGACGATGGAGAAATGGTAGTTACAAGAGAAATTCCCGTTGTTACTGTATATTCCACCCCATTTCTATTATATGAGAGTCTTCCAGAGAAGGAAAACTGACTGGCTCCATTAGCAGCATCTCCATTTGATGAAATATAGTCGATTGTAATGAAATTTCCCTCTTCTAATGCATGACCAAAGATACCATCACCAAAGAAAACTTCATATCTTTCCCCTTCAATCTCTTGAATAAAGAATATTTTTGAATCAGAGTCTATTTCTAGTAAATTATCCTGTAAAAGATACTTAACTCGGGATGTAGACTGCTCATTGCTCTTCACCATTACATTGATTAGATTAGTATCAATGCCAGAATTGGGTAAAATGAACTTTTGATTTGGATTTCTGGACGTAAATGTGAAATTTGACGTTAAAAGAATTCCTTCATATATCTTGATATCGTCAAAAGTTGCAATTCCATCAAATACTGGTACTGTTATATCTTCTGGTATTGAAAAAACAAAGGAACTTCCTCCAAATTTTGAAGAAGATGCTGCTATTGGACCTTTTCTAAGAGTAATTGAAGCGGGGGGTGGGGAAATATTTGTAGCATCTACAAAAAAACTTATTACAGCACTCGCAGCCTTTCTAGATCTTGGCAAATATCCTATATTTTTTGCTAAGGATACAACATTTTCTCTCAAAGTTGCGCTGTCAATGAACACTTCATTCGCAACCATGTTGGCATTATATGAAGTAATGTATGTATTGTACGCCAATACGTCAAGAATGGACGAAAGATTCGATCCTTCAAAGTCATAATCGGTAAAATTTGAGTTTGATTTTAAATAATCTTTTAGAGATGTCTTTACCTGATTAAAATCCAGGTTTGAAAAGTTAACTAATGGCATTTTTTACCTGGTTGGTTGCAATACAAATTGTAATTCTTGTGCTGGAACATCAGCTCCTATTATTTCATATATAATTGTCACATTAAATGCATTATTATCAAAGTCTGGAGATACTTTGACATCAATTAAATCAACTCTTGGTTCGAAATTAGTTATTGATTGTTTAATTTCGTCTTTAATTCTGAGTGCAGAAATATCATCAATGTTCTCAAAAAGAACACCATAAAGTTGAGACCCAAAATCAGGATTAAAAAACTTTTCTCCAGGGAAAGTAAACACAATATTTCGAATAGATCTAGATATTGCACTTTCATTTTTAAGGGCAATCAAATCTCCGTTCAGAGGGTTACTCTGAAACGACATGCTTATATCTTTAAAACCTTGACTTACCCTTTCTAGAGGCATGAAATATTATTATTCTGACTTATTTATCTTACTTTTTTCAACTTTTTTTGATTTCTCTAAATGTCTATCGCTTGCAAGTTCTGTAATTAGTGTCATGCCAGACTTGATGAAGTCTTTACCCTTATCTACAGGTGAGTTAGCCATGAGATTTTCCTCTGATTTGAACAAATCAGAACTTTTTTAGGGGTTCTATCCCAGGAAACTATTTATTTTCTCTTTCTTTCGAAGTTTTCCAGAAGTATTCTTCCTCATCACCCATTCCAAGACGATCATATCCACGCTCAACTTGATAATATTGTGTAGAAACTTTAAAGTCTGGCATCTTTGGTTTCTCTGGCGTCAAACTATTGTCATAAATTCTTAATCTATTATTCGGATACAGGCAAAACTGACCGTTGTCTAACTGAATCAAATTATGAGACTTATGTTCTGCGGGGTTTTCACTTGTCGCATAATCAACATAGTCTGGATCATGATGATAATTGTCTATGGTACACACGTAGGATCCCCTCTGAGGTCCATGATCTCTAGTGTAGCACTCAAAGTCCATTGATCCTATGAATTTCTTGTTCACGGTCACTACACCATAGTCCATGCAATTCCAAAACTGTAAGTTTGGGAGATTCATATCTGGATCTGGCGTCTTTGGTTCCGAGAGAAACGCGGCGATTGGCAACTTATCATACATCGCTGCATACTCTGGTAAATATGTCTCAAAATAAAAAGCGCGTCCAGGTATCGATTTAACAGATACCCAAACGCCCTTTACAAACTGTCCGTGTCCACTCTGGTGATCCGTAAGATACTCTTTTCGAACCCATACTTCTTCTGAAGGTAAGTTAGAGATTAAACAAGACATATATTAAATTTTACAAACTCTTCTCTTATTTAAC
>CEON01041145.1_pt1 | contig 22775 bp, 35 predicted proteins | sample 530291 | NCBI WGS metagenome assembly CEON01 (sample SAMEA2619888, study PRJEB7988) | marine metagenome | biome: marine biome (ENVO:00000447); feature: surface water layer (ENVO:00002042); material: "saline water (ENVO:00002010), including plankton (ENVO:xxxxxxxx)" | depth 5 m
TTTCATTCCCATTGGATGAATGTCTTGCTAAATGATGAAAGTTTTACAGACGACATACCCTCAAATAAAGCAGACTTTGTAAATTTAGTTATGGCTAGGTCAGATTATAAATCTGCTAAAGATAAATTTGTATAGGAGAAAATAATGCCATATCTAGGAAAAGAACCCTCTTCTGCTGTTGCATCTGGTTCTAAAAATTTATTAATAAACGGAGCTATGATGGTCAATCAAAGAGGTGGTGGAGCAACAATTACAGATGGTACGACTTATACTAATAATGATGACAGTTATACTTTAGATAGATGGAATTTAGTTTCTGATGGTAATAATATTGTAGATGTATCAAGAAGCACAGATGCTCCAGATGGAGGCTCTTTAAATTCAATACAGCTAGACGTTGAAACTGAGGACAAAAAGTTTGGTATTGTTCAATTTCTTGAAGCAAAAGATTGTCATAGTGTTATAGGTGAAACAGTATCTTTACAGTTTAAAGCAAGAGTATCTGATACAAATCTAGAAGATGTAAGGGCAGCAGTAATTTCTTGGTCATCAACTGCTGATTCTGTTACAAGTGATATAGTTAATGCTTGGGAAAATTCAAGTACCAATCCTACATTAGCATCAAATTGGACCTACGAAAATACACCAGCAAGTCTATCTTTAACAACAAGTTGGGCAACTTATAAAATAGAAGGTATATCTGTAGATACTTCTTCTACAGCAAATATAGCTGTCTTTATTTGGTCACAAACTACAGCAAATAATGTTGGTGACGATTTATATATTACTGATGTACAGCTAGAAAAAGGAAATATTGCTGGTGATTATGAAAGAAAATCTTTTGCACAAGAATGGTCTGATTGTCAACGATACTTTTTTTCTAGTATTGGTCACGATGTATCAAAATCTGGCAATACAGGAATAGGTAATGGTCATTCTTTTTTCACAATCGCTGACGACCATGGAGATTTTCTTGTTGACCATAAATTTGCAATAGAAATGAGAGTAGACCCATCGGTAACAGTTGTTAATACTTACCCAAATGGTGCGGCTAATGGTGTATTTAGAAACGCAAATGATGGAACGACAGAAGCCGTTAGTGACCAATCAGAAATATCTGGTATACACATAAACGATACATCTCTTGATTCAAGTCACGCAAATGATTTAATGTTTGGAGCTGCCATTGCTGACGCAGAAATGTAAGGATAAATAAATGATTGTAACACAAGCAAATAAATATGAGACTACTAATGAGAATGGCAACAAAGTTGAAAGAATAGTTGCAATTATTGATGGTCAAGAAAAACATATACCACTTAATACAAAAAATAGACATTATCGTGCAGTGTTAAGATGGGTAGATGCTGGTAATACTATTGGAACACATACTTTTCCAACTGACGAATGAAAAAGCTGGAAGCACCAAACTCTCTTATTGGGTATGCAGATTTAGATGAAAAAATTTGTGATGATTTACTTGAGTTTTACAAAAATGATACAATGTTTCATACAGTTAAAGGTGTAACTGCTAACGAAAAAAACCCATCTAAGGATATAAAAGAATCTTTTGATAAAAACATTTCTGCAAATTGTGCTGATAAAACAATTTATAAGTATCTTGCTATTTTGCATGAATTTTTAAATAATTATAGAAAACTTTTTCCAACTTTATCTTTTGTAAATGTAAGAATAAGTGATTCATTTAATATTCAAAAGTATCCGAAAGATGGTGCATATAAAGCATGGCATTGTGAAAGAATGAATAGTGATGCAAAAACAAGTTTACGAGTGTTGTCGTTTATCACTTATTTAAATGATGTTGATGTTGGTGGAGAAACAGAGTTTGCATTACAGCAAAGAAGGATTAAAGCAAAGAAAGGTAGAACCATAATATTTCCTAGTGAATGGTCACATTTACATAGAGGTGTTCCATCACCGAATCAAGAGAAGTATATAACCGCAGGATGGTTTGAATTAGTATGAACAAGATAACAGCATTTTTAATATTTGCATGGATAACTATTCTTATAATTGCAGCTTATCCTAATCTTGCAAATTCATATCCTGTACTATGTGGTCCTAGACAAGATGTTTTAGATTCTTTAGAAAGATCTTATGACGAAAAAATAGCAGAACGAGGAATAGATGAAGGGCTGCTAGTTGTTATTACTGTAAACTCTGATGGTAAATGGTCTTTACTATTAACACCTAAAGGAAGATTAGAAAGTTTTTGTGTACCTTTAACTGGAACAGGATGGACACAAAATACAAACAGTTCTAAAGGTATTACATATAATGGTTCTGTTTTATCAATGGTATATACAACTGATGGTAATTGGAATATGTTATACTTAGATAAAACAAATGGAAAGATAGAAGAAATTACTACAGGTTATGCTTGGGAACGTGTAATAGATTTTAATAAATTAGATAATTAGGAAAATTATAATGGCAAGATTAAAATTTTTAAAACCACCTATGACAATGCAAGAAGGTGGAGATGCTTTACAAAGAAGGTTTGCAGATGTTATAGGTCAACAAGAAACATCAGCAGGATTGCTACAAGCTCCAGAAGGGGTACAAGGAGCCGCTAAATTTAGTCTTAGACCTGAAACACAAATTGCTCCTACACAACAACAAGTTCAACAAGAAGAATTATTTACTTTACCAGAAAGATTTGAAACTATTCAAACACCTGTTTCTGTTGCTCCAACTACAGGTATTAACGTAACTGCACCTACTCCTAAAGCAGCAGCACAAACTTCAGCACAACAGATAGCAACATTACCTACAGCACAAGCAGCCGTAGGACAATTATCTACAGATGCTGTCATAGATATTGCACAGGCACAAGGTCAAGTAAGTCCTGAAGCTTTAGCTACTGCTGCGACACAAGAGTTGGACACTAGAGGTACAGTTCAATTTCAATTAGGAGAGCTTTATAATAGTATTGAGTTAGGTGAAGAACTACCTGCATGGGCTGCTGGACCAGTAAGAACAGTTTCCGCAATAATGCAACAACGTGGTTTAGGTAATTCTTCAATGGCTTCTGCTGCTATGATACAAGCTTTACAAGAATCTGCTATGCCTATCGCTGTAGCAGATGCTAATAAATTTTCCACAATACAATTACAAAATTTAAACAATCAACAACAAACAGCTTTAGCTAATGCTGCTGTCTTTGCTTCTATGGATCGTGCTAATCTTGATGCACGTATGAACGCATTAGTTAGTAATAGTAGATCTTTCTTAGCTATTGATTCACAAAATCTAACTAACGCACAACAAACTGCAACGATAGATTTCCAAACACAGACACAAAAATTATTTTCGGAAGCTGCTGCTCAAAATGCTGCAAACAATTTTAACGCAACATCTCAAAATCAAGTTAATCAATTTTATGATACACTTGGTACAACAGTAGAACAAAATAATGTAAATAGATTAGCAGCACAAGAACAGTTTAATGTTGATGAAATTAATGCTATGAATCAATTTAATACAAGTGTTAATGATTTACGTGATAGAACTTATGAAAATTCTCAACAAGTTATAAATCAATCTAATGCTTTATGGAGAAGAACAATTAATACTTCTAATACTGCTGCAATTAATGAAGCTCAAAGAGCTAATGCACAAGCTTTATTAGGAGTAAGTTTAGATTCACAAAATAGGTTATGGCAACAGTATAGAGATGAAGCAAACTTTTTAATGAATGTTTCAGAAAATAATTCAGCAAGAGCACATAATGCTGCAATGTTAGCAACACAGATGAACGCAACTATTAATTCTTATAATGAAAGTGTTAAAGCTAATTTTTGGGTAGGATTAGGTGAGGCAATTTTTGAGGCTATACCATAAAGGAGAATATAATGTCATTTTTTGATCAAGCTTTTAATTTAGTTAGTAAAGGTGCTGACTTTATTTTTGGTGATAAAAGTGAAACAGTAAGTAAAGTTTTTGATTTTACTAAAAGTGTAGGACAGCGTTTTTTTGATGGTGACGGTGATGGTAGTGTAGAACGATCATCTTCCGCAGCTTTTATTAATCAAAATTTAGCAAGGGATATATCCGAAATTAGAGTAGGTGTTTCTTCTACTGGAGGGAATTTAAGACAATACGTAAGGGATTCAAAAGTAACGGCTGGAGAGTATGTTCAAAGATCTCCAAGCTACGCTAGTTTAGTAGCTGCTATAAATTCTGCTGTAGGAGATGTTGGTACTAAAAAAATGCCAATGAATGTAGGAAGAATTTCTCCTATAGGTAGAACAAAAGCACCAAAATCATTAAGATCGTTAACTTAGGATAAATAATATGACAACTTATACTTCACCAGATCCTTTTAATAGACCTGTTCCATTACAATCTTTAGCAAATGAATCTGAAGGTCAATGGATGTGGAACAGACCTCCAGAATATCCAGACCCTATGGATTTTGTTTTAGCCCTTGAGGAAAAATTAAACAATAATGAAGTTGCTAAAGATAAAATTTTAGATATGTTACTTATCGGAGCAACTATTGAGGATGTTGTTAATACAACTGCACTTGCTGCTTTTTCACAAGGTAAATTAAATCCTGATGCTGCTGAAATAGCAAAGCTTCCTTTAGCTACTATGATTATGGATATGGCTGAAGAAGCTGGTATTGAATTTAAAATTTTTTCTAGCACACCACAGGATAAAGAATTTTCAGATGATATTGATAAACTTAATCTTATTAGAGAAACTAATCCAGAAATGTTTAATAAATTAACTAATGAAAAAGATATAGAACTAGAAGAAGAAGAAGAGAAAATATCTTCTTTTATGAAGATGGAGAATTAAAATGAGTTTAAAAAAATATTATGTTTTTCAAGGATTAAGACAGGGTGCAAAAAACAGAGCAAAAAGAAAAGCTTTAAACAAAGCTAGTCAAATTGATTTTTTTCAAAAAAGAATAGATAGAAATGTTACTATTATTTCTAGGTTAGATCAAAGAGAAAATCCTGTTCTTTTTAAACAACTAACAGACTCAATAAATAAGGATAATGATACACTAGAGGCATTGATAGGAATACCAAAACTTAAACCAACTACTGAAGGTGATAAAGTTGATAAAAAAGATAGTTCAAAAACAGTAATAGCAGATGTAGGAAAGAAAAAATTAAAAAAAGAACAGCCAAAAAATGTATTAGAACAAGCTGTAGGTCCTAATGTTGGAGGTTTTTTAGCAAAATATGTCAATCCTATTGATTATGCTTTAGGATTTTTTCCAGAAACACAAGCAAAAGTTGAATCAGTTATTCAAAGAGAAGTTAAACAAGTGAGAGAAGATCCTAAAGGATTTTTTCAAGATATTGTAGATAACTTTAATTTACCAGAAAATGTAAGGGCAAGACAACGTAATGCTAATATTATAGCTTCAGGTCTAACATATGGTGTTTCTTCAGGAGATGTACCACCAAATAAATTTGGTTCTGAAATTATTGAAGATATTTTTAATTTTGGTAAAAGAATTTTCAATCCTGATCCAACAATAATAGCAAAAGAAAAAACAGAAAACGATCAAGGCGATCCTTTAGAACCTTTTAGATTAAATAAAACTGAATAAGGAAAACACACATGGCAGTAACAGGTTTTGAAGTTCTTCCTGAAAAAAATAACGATATGTTTGAAGTTCGTATTCCTAATGGAAGCACAGTATTAGTTAATTCTGAAAATGCAGAAAATGCACTAGCATCTGCACAAGCTCATGTCAATAAATCAATACAGAATAACACAAAAGATAGAAATACAGCTATTGAAATACTTGCCTCTAATGATCTTTGGTTAACTAATGCAAGACTGTTTTATAAAAACAAAGATCTCTCAAATGTTCAAAAGGAATGGTATAATGATGATGATTTATTAGTACAACATTTTGCTAATGATATGAGGTGGAGAGATATGAATACTCTTTCTGCTGCTAAAAGATTAGGGTATACATATAGTGGTATTTCAGATGAACAGAAAAAACTTACAGCTTATATGTATAACTCTTGGGATAATATTCCAAACATATTTGATACAGGTGGTGCAGGATTTTCAGGTTTAATAAGTAACATTGGTAAAGGTCTTGTTGATCCTATTAATGTTTTGTTTTTGATTCCTGGTATTGGATGGGGAGCAGGAGCAGGTATTAAAGGTGCTGCAATAGGAGGAGGAGCTGCTGCAAGAACAGGTGCAAAGTCTGCTGTAAATGCTTTAGGAACTCGTTCTTTACAAACAGAAACTAATAGACAGGTTATGGATAGTATTTTACAAGGTGCTATTAAAACAGGTTTTAAAGGTGGTGTTCTTGATGGAACTATTTCAGGAGCGTTTACATTAGCTGATCAAGCAGAACGAGTAAAAATTGATATGCAATCAGAAATAGATTACAGTAAAGTTTTTCAAAGTGCTGCATTAGGTGCTGTTTCTGGGTTTGGTTTTAATGCAAGTTTTGTAGGTATATCTAACGCATTACCTTTAAAGTCTCTATCAGAAGGTAATGCTCTTAAAAAAAATATTAGTAAAGCTTTATCATCTGTATCTAGTGCAGGAGTATTAGGAAAGTATGGTAAATCTTTTATAGAAGCTGGTCAAACATTTACAGCAAAAAAGAACGCAGCAAATTTAGAAATTGAAAGTGCTGCATTGAATTTTGAAGATGAGCTTATTAAATTTTTTAAAGCAGACAAAGATGTATCAATAACTTCTAAAGATGTTAGAGGTGCTTATCAAGAAATTATGAAAGATGCTAATAATAGAACTACTGTTAATGATATAATAGATGCAGCTAAAAATGAAGTTATTGAATCAAAAATGTTTAAAGATATTAATACTCCTCTTGATGTACCTTACCAAAAACCTCCAGTAACTTCTAATGTAGGACAATTAATTCTTAACGCAAATCCTAAATTAAAACAAACTGCAATGAAACTTGTTTCAATTAATCCTAAATTACGAAGAGACATAATTAATGGTAAAATGTTGGATGAAGATGCAACAAATGCTTTTCTACGTGGAGGTATTGATACACATGAAACAAGAGTTTACAAAGCTTTTACTGATCCGTTTGGTAACTTAGATCGTATTAGATCTTTAAAAGAAAAAGGACATGAAAAATATAAGGTTGCTTCAGAATGGGTTGCAAGACAAATCAATAAAAATGGGGTAGATGGTTCTACTGTTGTTCATGCTGACAGTCCTGAAGTAGATTCCATTATTGAACAAATTGCATTAGGAAGACTTACAGAGGCTAAAAAAAGAGCAAAAGAAATAGCTGACACAGATCCTAATTTAAGAGATGTTGATTTGTTAGGAGAGTTAAACGATTTTATAAATGCTGATAAAACAAGAGATGCTCATGTTGATGTACTTGTAGATACTTTAGCAGATGATGTAAATAAAATTACTGGTAAAAGAATAACTCGTAAAAAAGAAACTGTAGGAATGAAGAAAAGAAAATATCTTTCTGAAGGTTTAAAAAATATTTTACAAATTTCTAATGATCCAGTAGAAAGAATATTAGCAACAAATCAAAATCTAGCTGCTATAAAATATATGTCTAATTTTTCCAATGAAGTATCGTTTTTTCTTATGCAAACAGGTCAATTAGATAAAGCATTAGCAACTGGTAATCATGCTTTTAAAACAAAAACAGTTGGAGAAATTTCTGATATTAATACGTATGGAAAAATAAAAGCTCAAGAAAGAGGTTTAGCTTTTGAAGATCTTTCTAAATCTGATTTACAACAAATAGCAAAAGAATATGATACAGTAAAAAATAAAACAGTAGCAAATTCTGTTAAAGATGGAGATATACAAAACTCTACTGGTTTAGAAATAATGTTGAAAGCAAATGATGATGCTAGAGAATTAGCTTATCAGTCTGTTAGTAAGGACAGCACAGGAAAAGTTTATAATCCTCTTTCAACAATGTTACTTACAAAAGAATATAAAGAAGCATTAGAACAAACAATACATGGTGCTAGATTTAATGTTGATGGAGCACTACTAACTATGGGTACTGCAATAAATAAAGTTAATGTATTTGCTCAATTAATGAAAACAGTATATTCTCCAGTAACTATATCAAGAAACTTTATAGGAGGATTTGTACAATATAACGTAGTATCTGGAGGAATTATTCCTAGTCCTTCTCAACTATCTTATTTAAAAAATGTGTACTTTCCTTTGTGGAGAGAGATAACAGACAGTCTTAGAAAAGGACAGTCTGCATCTGAAGTTGCTTTACGATTAAAAAATAAAGGAAAAACACCTGAACAAATAGATGATATTATGGAAGACGTACTTGAAATGTATGGAACAGGTATCTTAGATGTTGACTTAGCTGCTGAAAATTCTCGTATGTTTAAAAGACAATTAGCAGATCAAGAAGGTGCTGAAGGTATAACAAAAGTAGGTCAAAAAGTAGCTAAAGGATTTGATGATTTTATTTATAATAAAAATGGAATGAACCTTAGAAGTGTTGATCAACTTATGCGTAGAAATTATGCAACTGGTGATGAAATATTTAAAGCTTTATATTTTAATCAACGTAAAAGATTTTATTTAGATGCTGGTTTTGAAAAAACAGACGCTATTAAAAGATCAGCACAAGATGTAAGAAGAAGACTACCTAATTATAGGTTACAAGGAAAAGGTTTAAAAGTTACCAGAGCTTTAGGTATAGGAACATTTACAGCATTTACTACAGAAATTACACGTAACACAAAAAATATAGTTGTAGATGCTATGACTGATTTTAAATTAGGAAATAAATTAATAGCTGAAGGAAGAAGATTAAACAATCCTTTGAAGATAAGACAGGGAACAGCACTACGTACAGATGCCTCTAAAAGATTAGGAAAGTTTACAGGTGCAATGGCTCTTTCAGTAGGTGGTGCAGAGGCAATGTGGAACAGCGAAGAAGATGAAGCTGTCCTAGAAGCTATTAGAGATACCATGCCACTATGGGATAGAAATGGACAGCATTTAATTTTAACAAAAGATAAAGATACTGGAAATGTTCAATTTTTAGATTTAAGTTATATGAATCCTTTTGCTCCAATAGCACGTTTTTTACCATCAATTATGAGAGAAGCTGATAGAGCTATAGGGTCAGGAGAAGATTTTGACAATGCTTATACAAACGCTTTTGCTAAAGCATTAGGTAGGTACTTAGAACCATATTTAAATCCAGGATTAGGATCTGGTCCTATTCTTGAAATAGCTTTAGGTCTTCTTAATGAAGATGAAAGAATGGCTGCTAAAGCTCAACGCACACTACTTAAAAATATTACTCCTGGTGCATTAAATGAAATATCTAAATATTATGATTTAGTTACTGGTGAACATTCTAAACCTTTTAACCAAGCTTTAGGAAAAAATGTTGAAAGAAATAAGTATTCTAAAATGTTAGAAGATTATAGAATACCTGTTATTGGTAGTTTAGATCCAGCTAGTACAACAAGAGTAGGAAGACTTTTAACAAACTTATTTGGTGTAACTGTAAAGAATCATAATTTTGAAAATGGTAAAGTAAGTGAGTATAGAAACATTAAAAGAAAAATGATTTCTGGACAAAAAACATTTAAAAGTTCTTTATCTAGAGGTAAAGATTATAATGAGGATTTATTTAATAAAGAAGACTTAGAGGCAGCTCTTGCAAAAATTCAGGGAATAGATCCAAGTAAGGTAAGAAATTTATCAGACGCAAAAACTTTTATAAAGGATTATGCAGAAGCAAACGCTGAAAAATTTATGGGTCAAAGAGAACTTTATGCAGCAATGTTAAAACATAAAACAGTCTTACAAACTTTGACTGGGTATGAAGGAGAAGGTGACGAAGTATCTGCTAAAATATTTTCAAAGTTAGTTGAGGATGCAAGACTAGCAGGTATATCTAAAAGTGATGCAAGTAGAATAGCATCATCTGTTGCTTATAATTTAGCACCTCCTGTATATGTACCATTTAAAATAACTAGAGGAAACATTGAAAAACTAAATGATAGATTATTACTTAGTAAAGTTTCTGATGAGAATAGGAGAGCAATGATAGAGTATTTAATTAATGGAACAGATAGAGTAAGTAACCAACTAAAAGGTGTTTCGTTAGCAATAAATATCCAATCTTAGGGAAGAATAGTAAATGGAAATTAGTAAGGGTTTAACATCAGCCATATCAGAACTTGGCTTTCCAATAGTTATTGCTTTGGTATCTGTATTTATATTATATAAATTAGGAATTATAATTTTAAAATTTGTTCAAGATCTAGTTGGTAAACAGCAAACAGATCGTATGAAAAATATTGAGCAGATTAAAATTGATACTGTTAAAGCAATAGAACAACTACAAGTTGAACTAGATGAAGAACAAAGAGATACAAGAAAAGAAATATCTGAGATTAAAACAATGGTCATACGATTAATAGATCGTGTAAGATTATTGGCTGAAGAAGTTTATGACCATGACACAACTGCTAGGGCTGTGTGGGATATTGGAAATAGAAAACCTAAACATAGAACTAGAACTGAAAGAAGAGAACAGCTACAAGATGAGTTAGCTGATATAGGTAAGAATGGTGATGACCATTAGTTCTTAAATGACTTCTTGTTTTTTATATCTTTAAGGTATTGTGATACCTCTTTCATTGACGCATCAAGAGGAACGTACAAACACCAAGCACACGGAAAGTCATCTGAATAACAGTTCTTTTCATCCAAACACACAGGCAACATATAATCCTCTGTATTCTCAGGTGTAAAAAGTATTCGTAGTTCCTCTTTCTTATTAGACATTATATGTCCACAACTTCACAATAATCAGAAGTACAGGCAAACTCCTGAGAAGATTTTGTTTCATCTTCTTTTTCATATTGTGATAATGCACTCCACTCAATTTGGGTAGGAGTGTTTTTTAATAGCTGTTCATAAGTTTGTTTATCAACAGCTTCATATGGTGCTTGTGTATATTTACCACCATCATAAGGTAGAAAAGATATACCAGACATTTCATCAAAATGTTCATAAACCCATGCAGCAACTGTTAACCACTCATCCTCTCTAACAGTTACAGTAACACTAGGTTTATGTTCGCACCAATACCTATAATAAGATAACCATAGTTTTAATTGGTCTATAGCTACCTCATCATCTCTAGTTACACAATTATCAGGTGACTTAATAGGAAAAGCAAACACTCCCATATTATCATTATAGATAGGTTTCTTTTGTTCTGCATCTTCAAAACCATTTATTGCGTGTTCAAAAGATACTCCACTATCACGTAAGAATTGTGTTAACTTATCTTTCATATCTCCACGTACTCTTCTTATATAATACTCACTATGTCTTGAATGAATACCACTAGCTGTATCTGTTAATTGACTAACAGTACCACTAGGTTTAACACAAGTAATAGCAGCAGAAACATTGATACCTAACTTATCTGCAAACTCTTTATTAGTTTCTATAGCAACATTTTTTAATGTTGTTAATGTTTCTTTTAATCCAGACTCAACATCTTTATAAGCTTTACCATTAGTTAATAAAGAGTCCATAATACCAGTTAGACTTACACCTAACAATCGTTCTTCTTCTGTATTAAGTTGCCATCTCTTACGTAGATATTTAAAATCTGTAAGAGTAGATTGATATGTTCCTAATATTGTTGCAAGTCTTACTTTATTTTTTAAATCTTCTAAAGTATCAGAAGACCTTACCATCACTTCAGTCAAGTTGCAAAATTGGTTAGGACGTAAGATAATTTCTGAACATGGATTAGTTCCATACTCCCAAGTCTTTCCATCACTACGTTTAGTATCTCTTCTACCATTCTCTTTTGCTTTATTAGTAGAAGCTTCTCTACTAAAGATACCACGTTCACCAGACAAACTATCATATAAAGCTTTCCATTCAGATAGAAAAATACTTACATCAGGTTTTGACGAATACACAGCCGAGTTATTCGACAAAGCTCTTTGTGCATTGATAGCCCACCAATTACCAGACTTAGCATTACGAAGGCGATCATCAGATAGATTGCTGAGAGAAATAAGAGCAGACCTCCTAACACCTCCCACAACAACAACTTCAGCAGTTTTACAAACAAGGTCATGACATTCTAAAGAAGTTAATCTTCTTCCCTTTGCATCTTTAATTAAATTTACAGCGAAAGTAAACAGTTCATTTAGTGGTGCAGGACCAGATGAACGTCCACCAAAAGTTCTTAGTCTTGCACCTGCTGGTCTAAGTTTAGATAAATCCCATTTAGGTATTTGACCTGCGTATAATAAAGTAATAAGTTCTCTAAATGCTTTAGCCCAACCAAGTTTACTATCAGCAACAACAATAGTAGTATCACTATTTTCAAACTCTTCATTAACTTTAGGAAGCTTATCTACGTTCTGTCTTTCAACACTAAATCCTACACCAGTACCATTCATTAGAACATATAATATTTCATCAAAGGATCTTACACTATCTACTGGAATATAAGAACAGTTATAGGCAGCAACATTACATTGTTCTACTGCTGGTCCAGAAGTCATTAACAATCTCATAGATGGCATAACTTTTAAATTTAAAACAGAAGTTTGTAATTCATCTCTTAACTTATCATCTAAATTAAAATCAAACTTTTCTTTTAAATGTTTCTTCATGTGGTCAAAATATCTTTGTACTGTCTCTGACCAAGTTTCTCTACGTCCTTCCTCCTCTAACCACCTAGCATATCTTGAGACATGAATGTATTGTTGGTATGCTGTTGGTAAGTCTATTTGATCCATTGTGCTTCCTTTATTATTTTTATCCAAGTGGTTTCAGGTAAGATATATAATCTTTGTTTACGGTCTACTCTAATTGTTAAAAAATCTGGCTCCTTATCAATCCAATCATAGATCTGTTTAAATCCTGACTTACGAACTTTACATTCACCAGTATAATTATTAAGTATGACATCATGTTTATAGCCTTCCGCTAGTCCAGATAGAGGAACTCGTAATGCTTTTTCTCTAGCCATTCCTAAGTCTCTATGTAAATTAACAATAGCTCTTTCTTCTGATGCTCCTTTAGTCCTTTGACTTTTACCCATCAGTTTCTATCTCTTCTATCATTTGTTTTTTAATACTATGCTTACTATCTTTTTTACGTTTATCTTCAACAACACGCATTTTATATTTGGGAGTCCTGAGATCTTTAGCTATAGGATTATGTTTTAGACTATCTTTAAGTCTCTTTCTTCTCTTAGCTTTATTCTCTGAACTCATTGTCTTCATTCCCTAAATCAATATCTAAAACGTCTTCAAACTTATTCATGTTGTCTGAGATCTTGTACCAAAGAATATCCACAAGTTCTTCTACAGATATATCTAATATATCTAGTATATCAGTTTGATCGCATCTGTCAATTATTAATTGTCGAGTTTCCAACATTTAATTCTCTACCTTTTGGTTCTCTAACTACTTCTGTAAAATGTTTAATGGCATGAGTAAAAGCAAAAGTTCTCAAACCTTTACCACCATTAGCATCAGACCAACAATGTTGTTTAAATCCACAATAGGCACACCCTATAGGTAAAATTCTATTGCCACTAACACCTTCAGCTACATCTTCATAACATCTTTCTGGAGGTGTATCTTTATCTAATAGTTGTTTTAATTTTTTAATTCTAGGTTTAACATTCTTTGCTTTTATTCTTGATATAGTTGCTGTTCCATTTTGTTTATCGACTGCAAGAAAAGCTGGATACTCTTCTCCTTCTGATTGAGCATAACCACTAATCTGATCTATGTAACCAAAAGGATCATCTTCTGCAAGGGTATTATTTCTAAATTTTTTAAAAGCAAAAGAACTAGCAGACTTAACATCAACAACTACACCATCTATAATAGCATCCATGCGTCCTCTGATACCATCAATCTCTATTTCTTTCTGCTCTCCCTCTACTTTGTGTCCAGCTTCTTTTGCAAGAAAAAGAAAAAGCTCCTCGATAATATCACCTAATAAAAATTTAATTTGTGTACTAGGTAGCCACTTTTCTCTTGGAGCTTTATTCAGTTCGTACCAAACTTGACGATCTGGTTTACCTATATTAGACATTCTCAAACGAGGTTCCCAATCCTTGTTCTTTAACATCTTTAATCTGACAGCTTTAGCAATACCATTTAAAAGTATTCTAATATTATTGTCTTCTGGGTAGTGACTTTCTTCACCATTAAAGAGATCATAAATATCTCCAACCAGAGTATCAAGTTTTTTTTCCATTATGCAAACTGCTCTTCTAGGTACTCATTATTGGAAGCAGAAAAACCATCATCTCTCTTCTTAAATGTAGTAGATGATCCACCACTTCCACCTGCTCCCTCATAAGGAATAAGATCAATGATCTGAACATTGCGTATAAATGCTTTGTTCTTTCCTTTAGCTGGACCACCTGGTACTTCTAGAACAGCAAACTCTACTACAACTTTACTACCATTACCAATCAATACATCATGTGTAACATCATTCATATCACAATCATACACCTTTGGAGGTATTGCTGGTTTACCACTTTTTGTAACAGCATTGAGAACAAAACTAAATCCTTCACCAATATCATCTTTCTTAACAGAAGCTGTTAAATTTAAAGACTCTAATAGTTTTTTGTTTCGTGCATCAACATACACTTTAATAGAGTATTGTTCCTCATTAATAAAAGGATTACGTCTAGGCTGATCTAACTTAGCCCAATATGCAAGTCCTTCAACTGTATAAACATCTGCTTTAGCCATTGATTATTTCTCCTATAAAATTAATCGTACTATTATTATAAACTACTTCTACAACTTTGTCAAGTCTACAGGTAAGTAATTGTTTGACTTTAATATTTTACCGTCTTCACGATAGATAGGTTTACCATCATCATCTAACTTTGTCATATTAGAAGCATGAACTAAATTAAACATAACAGATAAATCCCATCCATACCTTACAGACATAGACACACAAACATATACTAAATCTACTAACTCCTTCTTTATATTGGGTACATCTTTAGCCTCCATTAATTCATTACATTCTTCTCTAATAAGTTTTAAAGGTAATTCACTATCTGCTTTAGAAAACTCTTTACCTATGGGATGTCCAAAAGCTTTGTGAAACTTTGCTAATTTATTTTCAAACGTATCATATGTATACAACATTTTTTCTCCTAGTGAGTTAGTGACCAATTATTACCTATCTTATATTCACCATCAAGAGGACAGTTAAGATTAAGAGCTTGTGCTGTGTTGCGTATAGACCGTATACCTATGTTCGCTACTTGTTCACAAAGTCTTGTTGGTACATCTAACTGCCACTCATCATGTATATTTGCAACAAAGTATTTTGCAGGATTAAGTCTTTGTTTTAATAAGTCTTGATAAAAAATAGTCAAAGCTTTCTTCATTACAATAGCACCTGCACCTTGTAATAAAACATTAAGTGCTGAATGTTCAGACCTTATCGTAAGATACCTTCCGTCAACACCCTTGATTTTACCAGTTTTAGCAGCCCTAAAGACTCTTTCTCTAAGATTTGCAAGTGCTGGAGTACGACTGAGAAATCGTTCTTTAAGTTCTTTTCCATCTGCTCTACTTCCACCAACGACAGCTCCAATTTTTGCATCTCCTGCTCCATAGATGAAAGCATAGATGAATGTTTTTGCCTGATCTCTTGATTGCAATCCTGCAACCATTTGGTTAACTGTGTGTATGTCTCCATGAACTACTTCCTTTGTATATTCTTTGTCATTCATATAATGTGATAACATTCTTAATTCTAAACTACTAGCATCTATACCAATCAAACTATTACCACTACTAGGTATCCAACACTCCCTACATTCTTCTCCATAAGGTTTACGTGTTGAAGGTACTTGAGCCATGTTGGGTTTTCTATGTGTCATACGTCCTGTAATAGCTCCATTAGTTATGACAGACCCATGTACTCTTGCATCTTTTTCTGATGCTTCAATCCAAGATTTAATTTGTGCATTACGTTTTTCTAATGTTAGATACTCTGCTATTTGTTTTGCTTCTGGTATATCTACTCCTTCTAAAACCTTTTCATTTACAATAGCTTGTCCTTTTTCTGTAAACTCTTTTGGTTTCCATCCCAATCTTTTTAACCTATCGCCAATTTGCTGACGAGAGGAGAGGTTAAAGGGAACGTATTTAATACGGCTAAAATTACCACATACAGTAGATAAAGCATTAGTGATACCACTAAGACCCACTTTACTAAGGCGACCATCTTTAGTATAGCGGATACTAACTTCTTTATCCAGTGCAACAACTGGTAGCCACTTCTCTGTAATTTCTTTTTGAATATCATTTGCCCTCTGCATCAGGTCTGCTAATAATAATTGTGCCTTCTGCAAATCAAAATTAAAACCTACCTTTATTTGTTTACTAATTATATGTTGAACTTCATGTTCTAAAACCATAGACTCTTCTGAAAAATCTTTACCTTCTTCTAACAAACGATAGAATGTTTTCTCTGTTACTTCAACATCCTGTTTACAATACTTGAGCATCTCTTCTGAATACTTTTCAAAATCATTGAAATGTATTTTAGGACATCCGATATATATTCCCCATGCGTCAAGAGCATGACCCTTTTCTCTAATTGGTTTAAACAAACGTGATAATAATAACGTATCAATGCAATCATTTACTTTTATCCTTGCGTTCCAAAGTCTATTTAATACAGGAGCATCAAAAGATATTCCATTGTGCATAATAAACACACTAGGAATGGAATGAATATGAGCAACAAAATCTTTTCCATCTCTAAAACTCCGTACTTCTTTTGTATCTATATCTTTCGTAACAGCAACATGAATAACTGTAGCATCAAGACTATCTGTTTCAATATCAACTACTAACTTTCTCTTGTTCTGCTTCAACATCTGATATATTTCTCTCCGTCATTCTTCCTGTTTCTGGATCATAGTATAAGTGACAAGCTGTTCCAGTCTCACCTGTCCATCTATTCTTCCATACAACTACGTCTGTAGTGTTTCTTTCAATGTCATCCTCCGCTAACCTATCTCTTTTTAAACCTACTACCATGTTAGCTAACTGTTCTATACCAGCAGTACCTCTTATCTGTCCTTGTCTATTGACATGAACAACAGCTAACAAACATATTCCTAATTCTATTGTTAGGGTTTTTAATTTTGTTGCGATCTCATCCAAGATCTTTCTTTCATCTGCACCATTACGTCCATCACTAACAACAATACTAATATGATCCAGAATAATAAACCTACAGTCTAATCCTTTAGCATAGTATCTAATCTTTGCTAAGAGATTGTCAATATCCATTGACCCAAATGAGTCATAAAAATATATTCTATCATCAGCTAGTATCTGTTTTCCATATTGTTCTCTATCTTTAGGTTCCAAAACGGTCTTAAATTTATGAGCAGGTACATCTGCTTCCATAGACGCAAGACCAACACTACTAATTTTAGGTGTCTCTTCTAAAAATAAAGTACCAATTCGTTCCTTTGTATTCTTTAATAAGTAATGACATATCTCTCTTAGGAAAGATGTTTTACCTACACCTGTCTCAGCAGTAACAACAACCATCTCCCCTTCTCTCATACCATCTGTTATTCTATTTAATCCAGACCAGGGATATGATATAGACTGTGTTTCATCTGTCTCAGCTAACGAACTAATTAAAGAAGATGATGCTAGTATACCATCTGGAACATAGTTCTTTGCGTTCCACCAAGCATTAACAAAATCTTTTATCTTGTTCTTTTGTAAATAATCATTAGCATCTTTCTCTACTAATGGAACTATCTTTGCTTTACGAGGTGAAAATAACTGAGCAACTTTTTCTGAAGCTGTTCTTCCTACCTCATCATTATCAAAACAAATAACTACATTATCAAAGCTGTCTAAGTATTCAAAGTTTTTCTTTACATCTCTTACAGCAGACTGTCCACCATTCTTAATAGATACTACAGACCATTTGCTGCCAAGCATTTGATAAGCAGACATAGCATCTACTTCACCTTCGCATATCGTTATATACTTACCAGTATTTCTAAAAAGATTTTGACCAAACAATCCTGCATCTTTTATATCACCTTGCGAGAAAAAGTTTTTATTAATTACATTCCTAACTTTAGTACCAACAATATTATTATTAGCATCATAGTAAGGATAGTGATGTGTATTGTTATCAGATGATACTGTTACTCCAAAAAATTTAACTGTCTCTTCTGACAATCCTCTGAATGGTTTATGTTGTAAGTTTGTTTCCATTTTATAAACATTCTTATCCTGTTGTTTGTAATCATCATTCCATTTAAAAGTTTCGCAGGAATAACAATATGTATGATCGTCATACAACGCTAGTGCATCACTTGATCCACAATCCTCACATGGTAAATGTGTTTGTAGTGCCTGTGCATTACTCATATAATCCTCTCAGTCTTTCTAAATACCAGTTTGATTTATCCAAATCTTCTTTAGGTTTACCTTTGTAATTATATCTCCATAAATATTTTACCACATTTCCTTTTAAATATCCAGCAAATTCTTCTTTACTCATTGAAGCTTCTATAGCATTAATACATTCTATACTACCTTTGTTATAATGTGGAGGTTTATTTACTACATCATCTTCACGCATAGGTCTTGTTAAAATGTTACTATATGTTGCCATTAATTTTCTCTCCTTACATCTACTGTATAATCTTTTTCAACTATCAAATTAGAAACTATTGTATAATATATTTCTCCATCTGGTTTTATATGTTTCTTTAACCTAGCTCCAGCATTAATACCACGTTTTAACCAGAACATATTAATTCTTTGTACTAACTTTTTATTAAATAAAAACTCATTTTCACTCATTATCATCCGTCCTATAACAATTTTCAAAACGTGCTACAAACACAAAGCTAGGTCTTTTCTCTGTTGCTTCAACTGTTATTATCTGAATTGGTTTCTTTTTCTTCCTCGATTTGTTCTTTAAATTCTTTGGCATTTTTTAATATCTCCATAATAGAATTAACCTGACCCCAAGGAAGTCTGGATGTTGTTGATAGTATATCAGTTAATTGTTTTTCTGTCAATGTAAATTTTCTTTCCATTATTTTTTACTCCATTTAATGTTGCTATAATTATCTCTGTATTCATCTGATGTATACTTCTGTCTCTCCTTTCTAGCAGAAGGTATTGACCAACGTGGTCTTTTAACTTTCTGATCTTTTGAAGGTCTTAATTTTTTACTCTTCGACTTCACTTAACTCTCCTGTGCTCTAACTCTCCTATACTCCAATAGTATCTAGGTTTTGTTCCTTTGCTACTATAGATTAAGATAGCAGGATTGTCTCCTGTATCTTTCCAAAATTGTTTACCAGTATATTTCCACTCATGTCCTTGTTCTTTTAGCTCCTCTACTTTGTTAAAAAATTCTGAGTTTGTTGCGAATAATATCGACCAACCTAATAGTAATCCTACAATTATATCCAATTATAAATCCCCCATATTCCAGCAGTAAAATAACAAATTTCCATTAACATTCTTGGTACATCCTTATCTTGTTTAGCAAACCAAATCCAAGCTAGACAGGATATAGATGATACTGTCCAACCTATCCATTGAATAGAAACATTACCAGACGTTAGCAGTAATAAAGATGCTACTGCTCCTATAAAAGCTATCCAACGAAACATAACTAATCACCCTCAACACTTTCTATTATAACCTCTGCAACTTCTTTTGAATATCCTAGTCTTAACATTCCTATCATAAACTCTTCAACATCTATCCTACCATACTCATACTTTTGTATAAGCTGTTCTGCTTTACGTTCTCTAAAAGCATCAACACCTACGATTTTGTTAGGTTCTTCTTTATCCATGTCAGTAACTGTGGGTTATCTCTAAAAATTTGTGTCCAATATGTAGCCATAACTGCTACGGCTCTCTCTTCTTTTTGTGTTTTATTTTTTAATTGACCAACAGCCCAGACTACATGATTGATTTCGTGCAGCAACGTGTCAACTAATGTCGCACCTTCTAGTCTGTCATCTATTCTTATACGAGTATTGATGTAACTAAAATCACCAAACGTATCATCTTCTAGTGGCATACGAAATACCTTAACATCAATAGCTCCAACTCTAATTGTCATAAACGGTTTCATAAAACAAGTGCCTTCCTATTCTACCAACGTAAATAAAATCTTCAGAGTAAGCCCAATAAGGTGAGACATAATTTGCATGATAGTGTGTAGCAAAATCTATTCCTTCTATTGTTACTCCGTCCATCAACAAAATTACTACCTCTTGTACTTTAGCTAATGCCCTGATATTATTATATCTTTCAGGTTTTCCATCACACCAATATGTAAATGCACATTTGTATTTTACAGGATTACCATTCCAATAATGTCCATCATGCACGACATCACAAATCGTATTAGGATAGTTATCGCTACGAACCCTATTTAAAATAACAATACCAATCGCTAACATACCACTTGTACTCTCAGACCTACCCTCAAAATAAATTGCTTCAACAAGACAACCCATATCTTCTGGTCTATCTATAGCTTTAGCTGTATTACAAGTTAAAACAACTCCCAACACAACCATAAGACAAGTAATAATAGAAAGACTAACATTTTGAAACTTTTTTATAAATTGCTTGTAAGAGAATAGATTTATCATCATTATCATCCTTGAATAGTGTTTTATTATCTTCTAAAATATTATATAATTCTTTTATAATATCTTTATAAGGAATATTCTTAACGTGTTCCCAATCATCTATGTGTGTCATCTTCCTCTACTCCTATATTATACATTGGATTTATACTATTGTCAAGCAAAAAATTATCATTCAATACTTCAATGTCATACAGTATTTCTTTACTAATGGTCTTACAAGTACCACAGTAATCCCATCTTTTTAATAACTTATTAAATTTTATCTCACTTTGTTCAAGAAGTTTATCACAACACGCACACCTCATTATTTTACTCCTTGTTTCCAATTAAATTCTAATTGATTAGGATTGTCTAGGTATCGTATGTAATCACTAAAACATTCGTTAATTGTTTGTAAAGGTAATTCTCTTACACTTTCAACTTGAAAGAAATCTCTCAACCAATGTTCATCCATTGTATGTATTTCATCATGGCTTCTGTAGGGTTTAAATTCCATTGTCTACTCCTTTCTAACTATTAGCTAGTATTTAAAATTAATCATCCTTTAGCACAAAACATGATGGAATTTCTCTTATATCCCAATTTTTGCCAAATTTTTCTTCCATTTGTTTTTCTGTTAAATAAATTGTTTTTTCTGTCTGCTCTATTGGAGCACGAAACAAAAAACTGCTACATTCAGGAAATAAAAAATCACCAGAAATTATAGTCTTTTCTTTATTTAAAAATTTTACTTCTTTAGTCATTGTTTTACCCTCTTTCAAACTGTCCACCATTGAACAGAAAATTACCATATTATAACATACTATTACTAAAATGTCAATACCTTCATATCCTTAATATAAGAGCCGTCAGAAACATTCTCTAAATTTTGGCTGTCTAGTACCTAAACTTTGAGAAAATGTTCTGACACCCCTTCTCTGCTGCATTAAAAGTTATGTACTTCTAATTCAAACTCTACCTTCAATACTCTTTTGTCATCTCTATCACCTGTATACCAAGCACCTTCACTATCAGATACTACATCACAAGCTCTGACAAAATCTGCAAAATCCCATAAATCTTTAGGTGCAAAGACAACTTCTTTTGTTATTTTTGGTTTAGCTAATTTAATATACTTCTCCTTTTTGCTATCCCATTTGGTATTCTCTGTAACAGTTTTGGTTACAGTAAAGTTACTAAAGGTGTTGCTGTATTGTTTCATACTCATTTGTTTTCTCCTTTGTTAAAGTTTTTATCATTCTGAACCATATACCAAGCTATTAAACACATTTCTTTAGTTGTAGCATCTCTTTTAAGGGTATTAGCTCTACAACTAATCCACATTACATTCCCCTCAACATATCCTAGTTCTGGCACTATTCTATCCAAGCTCATAGCATGAGGGTGTACTTTTCTTCCTTTTCCTCGTTCATAATTAAAAGGTACTTTAAGAATTGGACACATATTATTTTCTGGAGTAATACTTCTTAGATATTCTTTCGTAAGATTATGTGGAACACCCTGTCTTTTAGCTCTCTCTTTTGATTGATAAAGTAAAACATTTAATTTGTTATTAATACTATCTTTAATTGAAGGATAATACCATTTACCATCAACCTGCATAGCATATTTGCTTTTACCTCGATAGGTAGATGTATCTGCTGTTATCCAACTATTTACATAAGTGCCATCAGGAAATTGAGTTCCACTTTTAGGTGTAAGATTTAATCTTTTTTCTTCATCTACTAATATTATTCTTTCCATAATCTAATCCTCTACTTGATACTTATATTTACCCTCATTAAACTCCTGTTGTTCTCTTAATACTTTAGATACAGTTTGTTCAACAAGCATTTGAAACCACTCACTTTTTATAAGTTCTTCTAACCTAACTGTTACCATTTCTTCTAATAAGTTTGCCACTTGTTGACTAGAGTTTTTTGTTGTCATTACATTCCTCCTTTAATTTATCTATAGTATCTTCTATTGTTGCATAATACCAGTCACTAAGGTCAAAGTGTTTTGTTACATCATATATCGCATCATATATTGCATCATCATTAAGTTT
>CEON01027847.1_pt1 | contig 22521 bp, 31 predicted proteins | sample 530291 | NCBI WGS metagenome assembly CEON01 (sample SAMEA2619888, study PRJEB7988) | marine metagenome | biome: marine biome (ENVO:00000447); feature: surface water layer (ENVO:00002042); material: "saline water (ENVO:00002010), including plankton (ENVO:xxxxxxxx)" | depth 5 m
ATGAACTGGCAAGATATTCACGACCAAGCTATTGTATTTGATTGGCATAATCACGGCACACTTAAAAATTTCTTATTCGACCGTTCTCTGAACGGTAAAGACTCTAGGTTCTTAAGCAGGTTATTCAAAAGGGCTTTCTGGCCTTTAAGCGAAAGAAACACGCTTCCTAAAATGGAAGAAGGAGGGTTAGACGTAGTTCTTTCTACGGCTTTTATTCCTGAAATAGAATGGGTAGACGATCAAAAACTGATTAAGATTCTCAAATGGTTATTTAAGTCTGTAAACAAGAGAGTATTTGAGCCTACTTATTTTGATGCTGTTAATGCACAGATGGACGCAATGGAAGCTGAAGTAGAAAGCTATGGGGGAAGATTTCAGTTTGTATATGGAGTTAAAGAATTAGAAAATGCTCTTGTCGATAATAAGATAGCCATGATTCATTCTATTGAAGGTTGCCATCATCTAAACGGAGAGCTTGCTAAAAAAAGACCAGAAGATATTACCGCTCTTCCCCCTTTAATAGAAAATGAACTACTGACAAACCTAGAGCATTTCTACAACAGAGGTGTAGCTTATATGACTCTAACTCATTTCTACCAAAATCTTGTTGCCGCCCCTGTATTTCCGTACCCAGAATATGGGATTAAGAAAAGCAATTGGAAGCAGTTAATGGCTGGCTGGGATATGAACCAAGGACTAACAAGTATTGGTAAAAAGGTAGTGCAAACCATGAAAGACATGGGTATGATTATAGACATAAGTCATTGCACACCGAAAGCCAGAGCAGAAGTTTATGATATAGTAGGGAACGATTTATCTAAAGTCATAGCAAGTCATAATGGTTCTTTCAGTATTAACCCAGACCCCTACAACTTGGAAGACTGGGAAATCAAATGGCTAGCAGACCATAATTGCTTAATTGGTTTAATATTCATGAACTACTGGATCAGCCCAATTGATTCGGGGCTTGGTTTAAAACATTTAGAAAGAACTATAGACCACATAATTAATATAGCTGGCGACGAAGTGTTAGCAATAGGAACCGATTTCGATGGATTTACCGACCCACCAGATGAAATAACAGACATTTCAGAATTGCCTAGATTTACTAGATATTTATCTTCATTAAAAAGTGGGATTGATAAGGACAAATATTCAAACAGCACAATTACTAATATACTTGGTAGAAACTCACTAAGGTTTATCCTAGAAGGCTGGAAGTAAATATGAAAAAATACATAGACGCACTAAAACAATATGCTGAAGAAGCTACTACTAGCGATGCGAAAACTGGGGCTTGCTGGGAAGGGTACGAAAGAGTACCTAATACCAAAAAAGGAGAACCGGGAAGCTGTCGCAAAATTGGGTCAAGCAAAGCAGATTATAAATATGAAAATCCTAAAACAGGAGAGATATTTATATATTCGAGAAAAGGCCCATATAAAAAAGACGGTGTGTATTTAGTGTATAAAGGCGTAGCAGAAGAAGCAGAAGCTGCTGAATATCAAGGAAGAAAGGTTACTCTCAATAAGCCTTTCTTAACACCAGATGGGCCAAAGAAACGTTCTGTTTATGTTAAAAATGATAAGGGTAACGTAGTTAAAGTAAACTTCGGAGATCCTAATATGAAAATTAAAAAGAACGACCCAGAAAGACGCAAGAGTTTTAGAGCTAGACACAACTGCGATAACCCCGGCCCAAAATGGAAGGCAAGATATTGGTCTTGTAAAATGTGGTAATATGCCAAATAATAGATTACAAAGAATTATAGAAAAACGTCGTCAACGCGCTCAAATAAAAGACGAAAAAAGAGACGACAAAAGAGAAAAGGTAGAAGATAGAAGAGATTATAGGCTTGATAAAATCAATGCCTTAAAAGAGAAGTTTTATGCTGTTGCAGCTAAAAGGAAGTGGCTGTTTTTTATTATAGCAGCAGCAATCGTTGCCTACCTAGTCATCTTCAAAGGAGGCTTTAGTTTTGGAGGTGGAGCGGGAGGTTTTTTAGATAAGATTAAATCTTTCTTTTAATTGACAGGAGTAGAAAATGGAAAAAGTTAAAGCTTTATTTAAGAGTCGAAGATTCTGGACTGCCGTTGGTGGTGTTGTTGTTGTGGCCGCTCAAGAGACTCTTGGGTTAGATCCAGAAACAACAAACAGAATTGTTGCTCTTGCTGTAGCTTGGATTCTTGGTGACTCTTTGCGAGTTACTTCTAATACTACAGAATAATTTTTTAATGAGACGGCTCACACAAAGTGGGTCGTCTCGTTTTTTTTGGGATATAATAATGGATGAGAAACATCTTCTAATCTTTTCAGCCAAGTGGTGCGGGCCATGCAGGATGATGAAGTCTCTTGTGTGGAACAACGAAACCGTAAAAGAAAAGCTAGAAAACTTTGACTCTGTTCAGTTTCTGGATATTGACGATCCAAAGAATAGAGCAATGGCAATAAAATATAGAGTGTCTGCTGTTCCTATGATCTACATAGTAGATGAAAATGGCAAACCCATGAAACTCGCAAATACTATGGATGCAAGACAAACCGTTAACTTTTTGAGTGTCAATGAGTAAGAAAAAACATCAGGTTGTAGTTTTTATGACAGAGTGGTGTCCACACTGTAAAACTATGAAGCAAATGACTTGGCAAGATGACAAAGTCATAAGTTCAGTTCAGCCATATCACAATAGTAAACCAGCTTATATAATGTGCAATAAGCCCCAAAACAGGCATCTGGTTGATGAGTTTGATATTGAAAGATATCCGACAGTAGTAATTATGGATGAAGACCATAATATCAAGAAGAGGGCAAACAATATGTCTCCAGAAGATCTAGTAGACTTTCTAGAAAATTTTAATGGATAAAAACTCAAAGATACTAATAACCGGTGGTCAAGGGTGGATAGGTAAAAAACTTGGAGCATATCTTTCTCAAGAAGGTTTCCAAGAAGTCTACGCTCTTGCAGGAAGTAGAAGTGGTTTAGATCTGGGAGATGACTCTACCATAGGCTGGGCTTTCGATATAAACCCAGACGTTGTTGTTCACTTAGCAACTCGCCCACCCACCCAAGAAAACTGCCTAGATTTTCCAGCAGGGATGATGTATGAAAATCTTTTTGTAACTTCAAAAATAATTGAAGAAGCAAAAATGAGTGGCTGCAAAAAATTCATAATGATCTGGCATTCTTCTTGTTATCCAGAACAACAGATACTTCCACACAAAGAAGAAGATCTATGGGAAGGCGCTCCGCATTGGACTAGAAGATACTATGGAAATACTGCAAAAGTTTTGATGGAACTTAATGCTGCTTTTAGTACACAGTTCCCAGAGTTTGTTGGTGTCAACCTTATATTTCCAGAAGTATATGGCCCAAACAGCAGGTTTAACCCAAAAAGAAACAGTATAATTGAATCCATTATAACCAATGTTTCAGCCGCTAAAAAATACGATATAGATCTTAAAGTCCAAGGTAATTCAAAATCAACTAGAGACTTTCTTTATGTAGACGATGCTGTTCGTGCAATTTATAGCGCCATACAATTTGCTGATAAATGTGAAACCTACAATGTTTCTCAAGGATATGACGTTAATATTAAGAGTTTGCATAAAACGGTTGCTGAAATGATAGGTTTTGAAAAAGAAATGATTTGGAAAGAAGAATACGTAGACGCTAAGGAAAGATCTTTCTTAGATATCTCTAGGATAAAAAAAGATTTAGGATGGAACCCCATAACCAAGATGGAAGATGGACTTGCCAAAACAATTAAGTGGCATGATGAAAACTTAAACATCGCAGTCATGAACCCAGATTCTATCCTAGTCAGATGATAACAGCAATAATTCTTTCTAAAGACAGAGCTTCTCAGCTACACCTACTGCTTGAAAGTATTCAAAGAAACAGCGGTAATCTATTTGATATACGTGTAATATACGAAGCTTCAAATGCTGTATTTGAACGTGGCTATCAAAAAACAAAAGAAGAATTTTATTACAAGGATAGGTATGGTTTTGGGTTTCCAATTAAGTGGTATAAAAGAGAAAACAAAAACCTAAGTTTAGATATAATCGAAAGGTTAAGCGATAGAGATTTAACCTGCGTCTTTAATGACGAAAACATAGTATTTGAAAGACTACCTTCCTACAAAAAAATAATGGAGCTTTTCAGAAACGAAGCTATATCTGCCTTATCTCTGAGAATTGGCAACAATACGGTCATACAAAATCCATACAAAATAAATGACTATTTCATAGACAAGCCAAAAAAAGGCGAATTCATATTAGACAAGTTCATGATTTGGAACGCGTCTGATGTCAAACCCTTTACAAATTTTGCCATGCCGTTTTCTCATAACGGACATATATACACTACCAAGCTAATAAAATTTATACTAGAGAGAACCGACATACCTAGCAATGAAGACTTTGAAAAAAACCTACAAGACAATCTTTATATGGGTCTTTTTGACGGCTTCATTCCTCCATATATGACCTGCTTAGAGTACAGTGCGGTAATAACAAACGTAGCTAAAAAAATAAGCGACGAAAGAGGCTCAGACTTCGGAACTTCAGAGTTTGGTTTGAATGATAGGTATCTTTCTCACTCAAGGATTGATTACGATTTTTTTGATTTTAGGTACGTTTCAAAACCATATCAAGAATTTATAACGAGATTTAAAATTGAAGATTATATGCAGTACGGTCGTTAGAGCCGCTAAACAAGGCGATATACATGGTGGCTTGTATGTCGTAGATATAGATTCAAAAGAGGTGATTCACTATGCACCTTATGAAAAAGATTTTGTCAACGATAATGAACGTGGAGGAGAAAGAGGTCTTCGTGGCATTTGCGTTCTTTCTGATCGCATTATCGTTTCTGACTCTGCTGGTTTTATTGAGCTAGATAAAAAAACCTACGAGATTAAAAGAACACATCAAGATAGAGATTATTTTAAAAGCATCCATGAAATAACTTTTTGTGATGATCATCTTTGGGTCACATCTACCGCTTACGATGCGGTTGCAAAAGTGGACTTAGATTTTAATGTTGTTGACATTTGGAAAATGGATGGTGAAAGCTTACCCAACAGCAAAAGACTAACTGGAAAAACTCAGATAGATAAAGACTCAAAAGAAGAACTTGATGAATATCATATAAATTCTATTTTTACTCATAACAACAAAGTAAAAGTTTCTGGCCTCTTGACAGACCTTCATAATTTAGATGATATGTCAGTCTCTACACCCATACCAAAAATTATAAATTATGGTGTCGGTGGTTACAAAAATGTAGCGCATAGTTTTGTTCATAACTTTTATGAGTACGATGATATTAGCTTAGCTAATTTAACTACGTTTAGTTCTCTTGGAATTTACAATGACGAATGGGAAGTTATTCAAATACCAAGAATGAAAAAGGCTCACTTTAGCATTGATGAAATAGCTGTTAATAATTGGAATAGGGGTTTAGCCCGAAAAGACAATAGGGTTATAATTGGATCTTCACCAGCTAGGTTGATTATTTACAATTTAGAGACTGGTGAATTTGAGGACGAAATACAACTGGCGAAGGACATAAGACACGCCATTCATGGACTGGAGGTTTTAGATGAATTTTAATCAGGAACTTGCCGAAAAAAATTCGGCTGAAAAATTAAAGATTTCCGACAATAGGTGGGCATGGGTATTGCCGGAATCTGAAAACTACCGTAAAATGATCGCTTATGCCCTCGGTAAAAAATTTGTCTGGATTCATCCAGAGTACCAAAATGGGCAAAACAATAAGAAAGAAAAGCAAAAGAGATAGAAAACGTCTCAAACGAGAACGAAGAGTTCGAGCAAGGAAGCGAGATCATGGAACGGCCAACGTGGGATGAATATTTCATAAACTTTGCCGTTTTAACTTCAACTAGAAGTCCAGATTCTCAAACAAAGGTTGGTTGTGTATTAGTACACAAAAACAGAGTTATTAGCGCCGGATACAATGGTTTTTGTTCAGGTGTAAATGACTCATCTTTACCAACCAAAAGGCCAGACAAGTATCCTTTTATGGTACATGCTGAGCAAAATGCCGTAAGCAATATGCTTATTAAACCTGAAAAAGATGTTGTTGCTTATATAACACACATGCCATGCTACAGGTGTGCAAAGCTTTTATGGCAAAACAATATTACCACATGGAAGATAGCGGATGGTAATAGAGTTAGCGGTTATTGCGATCATGACACAATGATACACAACCATTTGATTGATTTTGGACTGCAAATAGAGTGGGTTAGCCCAAGTAGGTCTTACTCAAACGAACTGATAGACGATGATCAAAATGAAAAGCAAGGCACATTGTTCTAGTGTATAATAAGGTGTCGGAAATTAAAGAAGCTTTATGAAGAGCTAGAGCGGCACTTTTTCGACACGCCATTGTTGCACCAAGTCAGTAGTTTAAACTTTACTCAACATAATTTAACCCTAACAAATTTCTTGGTAAAGCAGTGTCGCTCTTTTTTACCAATCAAAGGAAGATAGATGTCGGTTCGAGAGCTTCAGGATTATACTTTCGTAGCAAAATACGCAAGATGGATACCAGAAAAAAAGAGAAGAGAAACTTGGAATGAAGCTGTTAATCGTGTGAAGCAAATGATGTTGGATAAATATTCTGACATCCCCAAGGTACATGAAGACATCGAGTGGGCTTACGAGATGATGCGTAAGAAGCGCGTTCTTGGTTCTCAAAGAGCTTTACAATTTGGCGGGAAGCCAATCTTCAAACATAATGCTCGAATCTATAATTGCATTACTTCTTTCTGTGATCGCTTACGTTTCTTTCAAGAGTGCATGTACCTTTTGCTTTGTGGTTGCGGTACTGGGTTTTCTGTGCAAAAACATCACATAGAAAAACTACCACCACTAGTAAGAAACAAAAATGGAACAAAAAAATATGTTATACCAGACACAATTGAAGGATGGTCTGATGCGGTAGGCATTTTAGTAAGCAGTTATTTTGACCAAGAAGAGCTGTTTCCAGAATACACAGGTAAGAACGTAAACTTTGATTACTCTGAAATAAGACCTGCTGGGTCTTTCCTAAACTCAAGCGGTGGAAAAGCTCCCGGCCCAGAACCATTAAAGAACGCTCTATCTAATATTAGAAAGATATTAGACAAGGCATTAAAAGATCTAGATTTTTGCGATAAATCAATAAGACATCTCACGCCAATCCAAGCATACGATATAGTAATGCACAGTGCTGACGCTGTTATTTCGGGTGGTGTTCGTAGAAGCGCTACTATATGCCTATTTAGCCCAGATGATGAAGAAATGGCTAAAGCCAAAACAGGCTCTTGGTTTGTGGAAAACCCTCAAAGAGGCAGGTCTAATAACTCCGCTATTCTATTAAGAGATAAAACAACAGCAAAACAATTCTCAGAACTAATGAAGTCTGTTAAAGAATTTGGAGAACCCGGATTTGTATGGTCTGATTCCACAGAGCTAATAGTAAACCCTTGTGTTGAAATTGGTATGTGGCCTGTTGATGAAACAACAGGAGAAAGCGGCTGGCAGGCTTGCAACCTAAGCACAATTAATTGTGCTAAAATAAAATCAGAAGAAGATTTTCTTGAAGCTTGCAAGGCGGCTTCTATAATTGGAACATTACAAGCTGGATTTGCTTCGTTCTCGTATCTTGGAAAAACAAGCGAGAATATAGTATCAAGAGAAGCCCTACTTGGCGTTTCTATGACTGGCATCATGGAGCAGCACGAAATATGTTTAAGCCCTGAAATGCAAAAATCTGGAGCTAAGACTGTTAAAAATGAAAATAAAAGAATCGCTAAAATCATTGGAATCAACCAAGCTGCTAGGACTACTTGCATCAAACCTGAAGGCACTAGCAGTTGCGTTCTTGGGACTAGTTCTGGTATCCATCCTCATCATGCCAAGCGTTATATTAGACGCGTTCAGGCTAATAAAATGGAACCGATCTACAACTACTTCAGAGAAGTAAATCCAAGAGCCTGCGAAGAATCTGTATGGTCGAATAACGACAGTGACGACGTGGTGGCTTTTTGTATTGAAGTCCCCGCTGGAGCAAAAACTAAAAACCAAGTTGGAGCTATTGACCTTCTTAGTCATGTAAAAAGCACGCAACAAAACTGGGTAATCCCCGGCACTAATAAAAGCCTTTGCACCCAACCTTGGCTTGTACATAACGTGTCTAATACTATTAATGTAAAGCCAGAAGAGTGGGAAGAAGTAGAAAAATTCATTTATAAAAATAGAAAGTTTTTCTGTGGGATTTCCTTATTACCAATTACTGGAGACAAGGATTATCCTCAAGCGCCATTTACCGCAATCTACTTACCAACAGAACAGGTTCGTCATTATGGGGACGCATCCTTGTTTGTTAGCGGTCTTATAGAAGTTGCCCTCAATCTATGGGAAGATAATCTATGGGCGGCGTGTGATTCACTTCTTGGTGTTGGAGCCAAGATAAAAGGAAACGGTAAAAAAGAATGGTCTGATAGATGCAAAAGGTTTGCTGAGAGGTACTTTGAAGGCGACCTTAGAAAACTTACATATTGTATGAAAGATGTTTACAACTGGAAAGAGTGGGTAGACCTAAATAGGGAATACACTTCGGTTGACTATACAGAAGTCATAGAAGAAGAAAACAATGTCAAGCCTGAACAGGAATGGGCTTGCGCTGGTGGAAAGTGTGACATTATCTAGGAGATTAAAATGGCAACTCATACAGCAAGTGCTGTCGTTGGTTTTAAATTTTTTGAAGTAAAGAAACTAACAGAAACCGCTACCGCTCCAAGCAAGGGACATCCTTACGATGCTGGGTGGGATCTATACGCAGATGAAGATACAACATTGTGGCCAGAAGAAACCAAGCTAATATCCACAGGAATAGCAATGGCTCTCCCTAAACATCACGTTGGTTTGATATGGGACAGGTCTTCAATGGGTGTCAAAGGAATCCATCGTCATGCAGGTGTGATTGATTCTGGCTACCGTGGCGAAGTAAAAGTCTGCCTCCACAACACAACTACAGAAATGTACCAAATTAAAAAGGGCGAAAGAATAGCCCAACTACTAATACAAGAAACCCCAACGTTTAGATTACACGAAGTAGATGAACTAGACTCAACAGATCGGGGTTCTGGCGGGTTTGGTTCTACAGGTAAATAATACATGTCCAGAAGAAAAACTAATGACACGGGACATACCAAAAGAAGGAAAGCGTTAAAACCGAAAACGAAAAACCAAGAAAAGTACATTGGTTTAATGTCAAAAAATGACGTTACCTTTTGTACTGGGCCTGCTGGAACAGGGAAAACAGCAGTTGCTGTTGGTCTTGCTTGTGACTATTTATTAGACAAGAGGGTTGAGAAGATCATTGTTACTAGACCAGTGATTGAGTCTGGTCGGGGGCTAGGTTTTTTGCCGGGAACTTTTGAAGAGAAGATACACCCATATCTAGTTCCTGTAATAGAAGAGATGGAATATAGGCTGAATACAAATAGAGTTCAAGCTTACAGAGATGAGGGCAGGATAGAAGTTTGTCCATTAGAGTATATGAGAGGGCGAAATTTTCATAATTGCTTTATGATATTAGATGAAGCCCAAAATGCTACGTTTGAACAACTAAAAATGTTTATAACTAGAATTGGCTGGGACTCAAAAGCTGTAATTAATGGAGACATCGACCAGACTGATCTTATCAAAAAAGATCAGGGTGGATTAGAGGAATTTTTAGACCGATTGGATAACGTCGATGGAGTTGGGATTGCCGAATTGACCCAAGATGATATAATAAGAAATAAAATTATTTCAAAAATCTTAAACGCTCTCTACGACGAACCTATAACGTATGGAAAGCATTATTAAATGCCCACTTATGACTATCTATGCAACGAATGCGGCTGCGAATTTGAGCAATTCCACGGCTTTAACCAAACTCCTGAACCATGCGAGTGCGGAAGCTCAGATATTAAAATAGTCATCAACGAAGCTCCTATGGCATTTGTGAAAGGCGAACCTACAACTCTTGGTCAGCTTGCTGAGTCAAATACAAAAAATATGGGCAGCTATGAACTCAGCGAAAAAAGAGCAAAGCAAGAAGAAGGAAATCTTAAAAAACAAAAGCCTAAAAACTGGATAGAAAAGTCTGGAAGTGCTACACAGTCAGAAATAAATAAAATGACAAAATCGCAAAAGGCTAAGTATATCCGAGAGGGTAAAAAGTGAACCTTCCTCACAAACCCTCAGATCAAGTTATAAAGTACAAAGACCTTGAAGAGGTTGATATAAAATGTGCAGACTGCGAAGAAGAGCTGTTTAAACTTCTTAGAGTTGCCTGCACTAGTAAAAAAAATAAACTAATAGTTGATTGCCCGTTTTGCGATGGGAGAAGTTGGCTCGTTGAAGTTGAGGGGGATTATTTCCAAGCGCCTCCTGATGATTTAATAGTTTATGACGTATACGAAAAAGACGGAGTCATTGTAATAGAACTAGAAGGAAAAGATGATGGAAGCGAATGATTTCATAAAACAAAATACCACATCCTATACGTATTACGACAAAGACGGAAATACCACAGAAGATATCTCTATGTCTTGTGCCTACATAGAAAAGTCTGGGGTTGAAGAAAGCTACAGAGAAAAATATCATGTCAAAACAATTCGTGGCAATATATATGACCCTCAAGGTATAGATAGCAGGAAAGTAAATTCAATTAACAGTAAGTTCTCAAAGGTGTCAGAAGAGACGTTTGATCACTATATTAAATATTTGAAAACCAAACAGAGAAATCATTTCACTTGGGCTGACAGGAGTAATATTGATGTCTAAAAAAACAGGCAAGCTTACAAAGGTCGAAAAGTTTTATATAGAAAACAATAACGATAAAGATGTTAGCGAAATAGCAAAAGATCTAAATCGCACAGAAGCATCGGTTAAGAAACACATAGAAAAGTCTAGAATGGATCATGTAGATAAAGTTCAGGATGAAAAGTCTGATATCAGCGAACTCTTTGGTCATAAAGAAGATCGAGGTGTTACAATCATGACCCCAATGGCTTCAGAACTTGCTGATGAAACGAGATCTAAAAGAGTTAATGTTTCATCAAAACACAAAAACGCTATACATATTATCAAGAAAAAATGAGCATCTTCTTATCTAAAGAATTTGACGATTATATTAATGTCTATGCTGACAAAAACCCTCTCTGGATAGCGACTTTATCCAACGGCGAGCAAGTCTATCAAGACGATGGAAGAGAAGGTATAGAACCAGCAAGCGCTTGGGTTAGACTAAAACAATATTGCAGCATTAATGATCTATACATTGAATCTATCAAGCTAAGAAATAAATCCCATATAGAAGAGTTAGGCTCTGGACATGATGGGTATTTCTTTTGCAAGTCTGCTGGGGCATTGCTGTTTGGCGATATGACTCAACACTCTTTTGTGTTTGGTACATTGACTGGAGAAAAACTCTCCGTAAGGAAATGGAGACTTCCTGAGTTAGTGCCGGAGTCCGTAGAGGAAAGAGACCCTTACGAGAATCCAGAATTTATCATTGCGAAAAAAGGAATATTGAATGAACAAAGGTTACAAGCACAAAACGACAGGTCAGGAATGTAACGCAGCTCAGTATATTGCTGAAATGGTATGCCTAAGAAAAGCCGAAAGAGAAAATGTAGGCAGACCAGCATACGCCCTTTGGAATACGAAAAAGTGGAAGAAAGAGTTCCAAAGCCAAGTAACAAAAGGTTACTCGCTTCTAAAAAAATACCACGAGAAAGCAATCATCAACGCTTTAAATTCTTACAAAGGAAAAGGTATATATTCTCTCAGGGTGGCTTGGCTTGAAGATATTATCAAAAAAGAACAAGCTAGACTAGATAAAATCAATAGCAGGGAAATTCAAGAAGTTGAATACAAAGACAACAGTCTTTCTACCCCTAAACAACCATACGGAAAACAGAGTAAAATCTCAAGACTTAAGGATTTAGAAAATGAATGACGCAGCAACACTAAAAACCATTACCAAAAAGTATGGAAATATATTAGTAAATGGTGCTGAAGTTTTTCAAGACTTAAAAGACATGCAGGTTATTCCTGTCAGTCCCGCTTTAGATTACGCTCTTGGTGGTGGATTTAGAGAAGGAACTTGGATTCAAATGATTGGAGATCCAAAGTCAGGAAAGACCACAACAGCTCTTCAGTTTGCCGCTAACTGTCAAAAGAAAGAATACGGCGAACGTCCTATATTTTATGTTAATGTTGAAGGCAGGTTAAGCACTAAGAACTTTGAGGGTGTACATGGACTTCAAGCTGATAAGATTACAGTAGTTCAATCTGAAAGCGAACCTCTTAGCGCAGAACAGTATTTAGGAGCTGTAGAAAAATTAGTAAAAGCTCATCCAAATTGCGTAGTAATTATTGATTCAATATCCAGCTTAATTGCACAGAAAGATTTAGATGAGGAAGTTAGAGGAGACTACAGACCGGGAGTTCCTAAGATACTATCTAACTTCTGTAAAAAAATGAGCAGCACAATTCCTAAGCAAAAAGCTATCGTTATAATGATCACTCATTTTATAGCTAATACTGGAGGCATGGGGAAAAAGAAGGTTGCAGATGGTGGAGTAAAGGTGCGATACCAAGCGGACACCATCCTTGAAATAGCATGGATTCAAGCTTGGAAAGATAAAAACGATGGCAATCAAATAGGCCAAGCTCTCCATTGGAAAGTAATCACCTCTGCCCTTGGTGGTTTTGTTGGCGGCGAAGCTATTGGTTGGCTTAGGTATGGAACTGGAATTGACTACAAGCAAGAAATGTTTGAACAGGCCAACGACTTCGATTTGATTTCTGCTGCCGGAGCTTGGTACACTTGCGATTTCTTAATTGATAACCCAAAACCAATTAAAAAACTTCTCGAAGCAGAAGGCATTGAAGAAGGCGATGAAGAAAAGATTGCTAAATTCGTCAAGTTTCAAGGGCAAAACAAGCTCAAGGATTTTCTTGATGAGAACAATCTTTGGCCTTCTTTGCAAGATTCATTAAAGGAAATGCTGTTTTGAGGGCGATTGGTTTTGATGGCAGGGAACGGTCATGGAATGTTTCCAAGCATGTTGTCTATGGAGATGACAAAAGACCTCGTTCTAAATTGCATATTTCTGCAAGAAAACTCTTGCGTCAAATTTTTCCGTATGATACAATCCTTGAGGAAGTTCCCCTTCCCGGTTCACATAAGCCATCAAGAAAATCCACCTTGTTTGTCGATTTCTTGATACCGTCAGAATCTCTGGCGGTCGAAGTTCACGGGCGGCAGCACTTTGAGTTTGTCGCCCATTTTCATGGTGACAAGGCAGGGTTTCGGAAGTCAAAAGCAAGAGACAGAGACAAGGCCAACTGGCTTCAAACAAATTCTATAGACCTTATCGCATTAAGCTATTCGGAATCAGAGGATGAGTGGAAAAGAAGAATTATCAATCGAGAAGCTTGAAAAGTTTATAGAAGATCTAGAAAGCTACACAAATGCTGAAGGTGTTATAAACATAGAGCATAATCCTGAAGTTGAAGGTATAATAAATCTTAGTTCTTTTGAACTAAAATCTCTAACAGCAGAAGAGTGTTGCGAGAAAGCGTTTGTTGTACAAGGTTATTGCAACTACCTACAAAAAATATACAACAAGCATCTAGCTAGATTTAAATGGTGCGAAGAACTCATAAACCACACTGTTGCTAGTAGGGCTAATAATTTTGATAAGTACACAAAATGGGAAGTAAAAGTAAACTCAATCATAAGGGAGGATGAGTTCATACAAAAAGTATGGAGAGTTAAAAGGATTGCCGAAGGAAGAATAACCATTTTAACCGACACAGTGCGAGATGTCAGAAGACAGGCTGACACTCTTCTGGAGCTTGGACGGAGAAGAAGAAATGAACCCTATAGACACAATTAAAAAAGGAATAATTAATAATGATATGGAGCAAATTATTCAGGGCTTCTCAGTCCTCACAGGAGAAGAAGTCCGACCAGCAGGAGGAAAGTCAGAGCAACGAGGAAGCTCAGAGCCAGAACCAGAAAAATCTGAAACACACTCCGAAACCTTGCAGCCATCAGTGCAGGTGCGGTCGAAAGACTTAGACTTTTCTACAGAACCCAGAGAAGTTGAATCAAGGTTTGGTAGAAAAGAACCTATTGAAGTTGGATCAAATCAATTTACTGATGATGGCGTTGAAGCAAAAGATGTCACAACGCCAGATGTCCCTAGAACAAAAAGAAGACCTCCTGTGAAATTGATTAAGGTTAAATGCCACGCCTGTGGGTCTGAAGAGGAAATTAACCCAATTTATAAAACCGGTAGCTACCATCGTTGCGGTAGGTGTGTTGGTTAATGACAAAAGAGCTTACTAACCCTGTTGCAGAAAGAGCCGTTCTCGCTGGTCTTATCCAGCATGGGAGCGATGCGTTTATTGATATTAACGGAACAATAGACGAAAAATCTTTTACTGTAGAAGAAAACCAAATAGTTTGGTCATGTCTAAAAAAGCTATTTGAAAATTCAGACACGGTTGACTTGCCAACCTTGTATGGGGCTGCTAAAGCTATCAACCTAGACTCCGTATTCATGGAGAGGGTTCCTAAAGATTATTACAAACGACTTTCAGCAATAAATGTAGAATTAAGCAATGTCAAGCATCAAGCGCTGACACTTTGTAAATTTGATATTGCAAGAGATGTTGATGCTACAGCATCTCAAATACAAAGAAATATCAGAGGAATCACTGGCGACGAAACGATCAGCCAGATAATAAGTATCGGTGAAACCCCTTTCTTTGATTTCTCTGCCAACCTTAACAACCAGATTGAAAATGCCCCTGTTCACATCGGGGAAGATATTGATGAATACATTCAACACTTAATAGATAACCCTTGCGAAATGATGGGTATAAGCACAGGCTTTCCACGTTTCGACAAAGCCATTGGGGGTGGTTTAAGGCGAGGTAATGTAGATTTAATTGCAGCAAGAGCTAAGGCTGGTAAAAGTTTATTTGCAGATAGCGTTGCGCTTCATGTTGCAGGCAAGTTGGGTATTCCTGTTTTAATGCTCGATACAGAAATGTCTAAAGAAGACCATATCCATCGCTTGCTTGGAAATATAACCGACATTCCAATTAATGATATATCTACAGGAAAATTTGGCAAATCTCAAGGACTGCAAGAAAGAGTCCGTCAAGGAGTAGAAACACTAAAGAACATACCTTATAAGTATGTTACTATTGCTGGTATGGATTTTGATGAAACTCTAGCGGTCATGCGACGATGGAAAGAAAGGGAAGTTGGCAGAGATGAGAATGGAAAAACCAAACCATGTTTGATTATTTATGATTATCTTAAACTGACCAGTTCCTCTCAAATGAATGACATGAAAGAGTTTCAAGCTCTTGGTTATCAGATGCAAAGTCTAGTCAATTTTACAATCAAGGAAAATGTACCCTGCCTTTCTTTCGTTCAGTTAAACAGGGATGGATTAACTCGTGAATCAGAGGATGTCATTAGTGGATCAGATAGACTTTCTTGGTTTTGTAGTAGTCTTACCATATTCAAAAAGAAATCAGACGAAGAATTAGCAGAAGATGCTGGAGCTAGTGGTAACAGAAAATTAGTTCCTCTAATCGCTCGTCATGGAGGTGGGCTTTCAGATGATTTCGACTATATAAACATGAATCTAAATGGCGACTTTGGAAGAATAGATGAAGGTTTTACAAAGTCTGAATATGTTTTAGCGAACAAAAAAAAGAAAGAAGGATTTGATAATAACGTACATAGTGGAGAAGAAGGATTCACTATAGAAGAAGATATTGACCCGGAGAAACCATTTTGAGAAAGCTTTCAACAAAAGAACTGAAAAAGCTTTCAGACTTGATTGCAGCTAATATAGTACCTATACTTGCTACAAAATTTAATATAGAAGTTAATGACTTTGGTGACTATATTTCTTGTGCTTGTCCAGTACATGAAGGAGACAATCCAAACGCTTTCACAATGAATATTGAAATTGATCACCCTTATTTCGGTTTGTGGAAATGCTGGACTCAAGACTGTCACGAAGAACATATAAATACACCAGTCGGATTAATTCGCGTTTTGCTTTCTAGAGAGCTAGAAAAAAACATTTCATTTGATGAGACAGTTGAATACTGCATGAATTTAGTTGAGACTAATTTTGAAGATTTAAACAAAGAATCTGGCTCAGTCAAATTTGCCAACAAGTCTTCTGGTATTCAAAAAGCCTTAGAAAAAAGAGAAAAGAACAAAGCAAAAGGAATTCCAAGAGACTTGGTAAGAAACTCATTAAAGAGACCTGCTGAATATTATTTAAAGAGAGGGTATTCAAAAGAAGTTTTAGATCAATTCGATGTTGGTGTTTGCGCAGACCCTAATAAACAAATGAGAAACAGGGTTGTAGCTCCCGTATACGATGATGACTTCAACTGCATGGTTGGTTGCGTAGGCAGGGTCATGCACGAAAACTATAATGGAAGAAAGTGGATTAACTCAAAAGATTTTTATGCGGGTGCTTGGCTTTATGGGTACTGGCTCTCTAAGGATAACATTCGCAAAACACAAACTGCTGTATTAGTTGAAGGACAAGGAGATGTCTGGAGACTATGGGAAGCTGGCATAACAAATGTTGTTGGTATGTTTGGTTCCAGTCTGACTGACACACAGGCTAGAATACTTGAAACCTCTGGTGCTTTTACATTGGTATTATTAACAGATAATGATGAAGCAGGCCAAAAAGCTAAAAAAGCTATAAAGAAGAAGTGCGAAAGAAATTTTAATATAGTCGAAATTGACGTTCCAACTAAAGATGTTGGAGAAATGAGTGTCGATCAAATTACTAAAGACATCACACCTAAATTACAGGAAATATAAAATGACAAACATCTTGGGTATCTCTGGAAGAAAACAAAGCGGAAAAACCACTTGCTCTACTTTTTTACACGGCTACCAACTTAGATTTCATGATATTATTGAAAAGTTCTTAATGGACGACGAAGGCAATCTTATTGTTAATGCCGTAGAGATTGACGAAAAGGGCGAAGAAGTAGCTGGCATGGGATTTTTAGACATCGAAAGAAAAGATCCAGAGTTCATAGAATATGCAAGCAGGACAATATGGCCTTATGTAAAATCCTTCAGTTTTGCAGACCCGTTAAAAATTATTTGTATGCAGCTTTTTGGTTTGACTGAAGCTCAATGCTACGGTACGGACGAAGATAAAAACACACCCATAAATATTAAATGGGAAAATATGCCTATCTATAAACTGAGTTCTGCGGAAAAGACTGGCTTTATGACGGCTAGAGAATTCTTGCAATATTTTGGAACCGATGTGTGTCGTACAATAAAAGATAGCGTATGGGTAGATAGCTGTATAAACAGAATGTTAAACAGTGGTACAGAGCTGGCTATAGTTCCAGATATTAGATTTCCTAACGAAGTAAAAGCAATACAAAAAGCCGGAGGTAAAGTTATACGCTTAACTAGATCTCCATACGAAGACGTACACCCAAGCGAAACTTCACTGGATAATTATGAGGGGTTTGACCATGTGATAGATAACAAAGATATAGACATAGATGCAACAAACATGGAACTAATGAAGACGCTCAGGGAATGGGGATGGCTAAAAACCAAAAGCTCATAAGTATACCGTGGGATTCACGGATGGTAGAACAAGCACAATCAAAAGCAAAAAAATTAGGAAGAATAAACAACTCAATACTAAAAGGTGGCGGTAATGCCGCCGGATACCTTGGAGAAGAAGCGGTCGCTGCTTATATTGGCGCGAAAATAACCAGTTGTAATAAAGGTAGTGAAAAGTACGATTATGACATTATCGCCAAAGATGGTCGCAGGATAGAAGTAAAAACAAAAAGAAGAACAGTTGATCCTTTGGATTATTATGACGTTTCAGTTGCAAAAACAAGCGTTCACCAAAGGCCAGACTTATATATTTTTGTAAGTATTAATTTTGAAGATATGACGATGCAAGCAAGCAAGCGTGTTTATCGTGGTATCAAAAATATTTGGATAGTAGGGCAGGCAGAGCCTGAAGATTACTTTGCTAGAGCAAAGGTTTGGAAAAGCGGTGAAATTGATAAGAGAAACGGTTTTAAAACTCATGTAGATATGTACAACCTGCCCATATCAGAAATTGATCCTTTAGATGATAGTTTGTTACCACAGGAGCAGTAGTCTTGGTACGTTAGAATTTTGTCAGCAGAAATACTTTTTGCAATACAATCTTTCTTTCAAAGACAAGACCAACAAAAAAGCCTTAATGGGTACTATTACCCATAAGGTGATGCAAACTCTTGGAGACAAGAAAATTGCAATGAACAAAGGTCTTGACGTAGTAGAAGACGACGAGACCGGAAAAACACTAACGCTTGAAGAATGTGATAATTTAGAGCTGTTAAATGACCTAGCCTTTGATTACTACTCATCTAGCTTTCCAGAAGTAAACATAACACAGGCAGACAAAAGAACCTGTCTAAAGTGGGCAGAAAAAGCGGTGGCGTATGAAGGTGGATCTTTAGATCCAAGAAACCAAGAAGTATTTGCAACTGAACTATTCTTCGACATTGAAATAAAAGAACCTTGGGCGAAATACTCTTACGACCTCGGAGGTAAGAAAATAGAAGGTTACTTATCAATCAAAGGAACAGTAGACCTGATATTAAAACAAGATGAAGATTACTATGAAATCCTAGATTACAAAACTGGCAAAAGAATAGACTGGGCAACAGGCGAAGAAAAAACATACGAAAAGCTACAAAAAGATACTCAGCTTCTCTTGTACTATTACGCCCTTAAAAACATGTATCCAGAACGCGAATTTTCCATCAGTATTTACTACATAAATTCTGGCGGTCTATTCTCAATGGCATTTGACGAAGAAGACTACGCAAAAGCGGAAGACATACTAAGAAAAAAGTTTGAACAGATAAGAAACACCCAACAACCCAAACTTCTTTCTAATGAAAATAAACACTGGAAATGTCAAAAGCTTTGTAAGTTTAGTGAACCTTATAAAGATACAGGAAAGAGTTTATGTCAACATATTCGAGATGAAGTCTCAGAAAAGGGCATAAACAAAGTTGTTGAAGAATACGGAAATATTGAAAAGATCACCACTTATGGAGATGGTGGTGGAAGATTAGCGGATAAGAAAAAATGAATTGGACACCCCTACATTTGCATACGCACTACAGCCTCTTAGATGGCCTCTCAAAGCCCTCACAGGTTGCCTCACGGTGCGAAAAGCTTGGTTTTGAATCTTGCGCACTAACTGATCACGGCACTATATCGGGCGCTGTAGCCTTCACACAGGCATGTAGATCTAAAAACATTAAACCAATACTTGGGTGTGAGTTCTACCTAAGCCAGCAAGATTGCACGATTAAATCTGACAAAAATAGAAGCCTGAGCCATCTGTGTGTACTTGCTAAAAACAAACAGGGTTGGAACAGCTTAATCCAAGCTGTGTCCAAAAGTAATGACGAGGAAAACTTTTATTATAAACCTCGTTTAGATTTGCAAACTCTGGGACAATTCGCAAACGATAACCTCATAGCTTTTAGCGGTCATCTTGGAAGCGATTTGGCAAATGCTATATTTGCTGATGCTAAGTCGGCCTACAGCGCACCAACAGAAGATGAGGCTAAAAGATATGTACATCCCGATTGGGTTGATAACGTATTACTGCTAGCAAACAAGTATAGAGACATTTTTGGTAAAGATAATTTCTTTCTTGAAATCCAAGCTATAGATCAGGAAAACTCGCCTGCTGCAAGTTTGGTCGTTCAGGGTTTAAGATACATAGCCAAGAAATATAAGTTCCAAACCGTTGCTACAGCAGACTCGCATTATCCAGAAAAACAAGACGCTGGAGATCAACTGCTTCTTCTTTGTTCTGCAATGAAAACAACCCTACGAGGAATCAGAAAGAAACTTCAAGAAAACGGAGATGTTGCCTTTGGTGGGTTTATGAAGTCTAACAACTTCCATATTCCTTCGCTAGAAGAAATCCAAGCGGTGAATCAACCGCACGAAATAGCTAATACAATGCAAATCGCAGATATGTGTGATAGCTATGACATACTTGGGAAACCAATGCTTCCTAAGTTTAATTGTCCTCAAGACAAATCAGAAGAAGAACATTTACGACAACTTTGTAGAGATGGGTGGCTGTCTAGATTAGCACCAACTGGAAAAGTAAGCACCCAACAAGCAAAAGATATATATACAGAAAGAATCAAAGCAGAACTAGATGTTATCAGTGATGCAAACCTTTCTGGGTATTTTTTAATAGTTAGAGATATTGTAAATAGTGTTCACGAGAAGAATCATATTCCGGGGCCGGGAAGAGGTTCTGCTGCTGGATGTTTAGTATCATACTTAGTGGGTATAACACAGGTAGACCCAATAGAGTACGGATTAATATTTGAAAGATTTTACAATGCGGGCCGAAATACCGATAATCATATATCTTTGCCAGATATTGATATTGATGTTCCCGCATCCAAGCGCGACGAAACAATTGATTATATACGAGGTAAGTACGGTCAAGAAAGAGTTGGTCAAATGGTTACATTTGGGCGGCTCCAAGGTAGAAGCGCGCTCAAAGAAGTCTTGAGAATGAACGAGGCTTGCGGGTTTGACGAAATGAATGCAATAACTAAAAGCTTACCGCATGAACACGAAGTCTCTGATCAATTAGCGGAAATGGATGACCCATCGGTAATTAGATGGACTCTTATGAATCAGCCAGAGGTTTTAAGAGGTTATTGCAGATTAAACGACAATGGAGAGCTAGAAGGGGATTATTCAAAGCTTTTTGCTCAAGCCATGCGAATAGAAGGAACTTTTAAATCTCAGGGCAAACACGCAGCAGGTGTTGTTATATCTTCACATAGCTTAAATGAAGTTTGCCCAATGGTAAGAGACAAAAAGGGTTCAGAAAAAATAGCTGGAATGGAAATGAATGATTTAGAGGCTATGGGTCATGTCAAGTTCGACATACTCGGTATTTCTTTACTAGATAAAATCATGGGAGTTAGGGATCAACTCGAATATAACAATGGTTAATAAAGACACAAAAAAAGGTTACAGACAAAGAATAAAAGATAAAATCCAGAATGGATGGTACGAAGAATATAAAGGTCTTTCCATTTGCAGGATAAACGATTTTTACCCGCTAATGAACGGTAAAATAAAGTACCAAGTACACTCACATTTTTTTAGTAAGTTGTATGATGATATTGAATTGGCATTAGACAAATTTTTTGAAATTAGAAGGAAGATAAGATGAATTACAAGGATATTATTGTCTTTGATTTTGAAACTGGCTCACGCAATCCAGATAAAACGCAACCGGTTCAGATTGCAGCGGTTGCTATTCATGGAAGAAAACTAACGGTTCAACCAGAAGGTTACTTTGAGAGTCTCATAAGGCCAATATTCGACGATGAAGAGGCTATTGAAAACGGCTTAGATCCCATAGAGGATGAAGCTCTAGCTGTTAATGGCAAGACTAGGAAAGAATTGGCAAAAGCCCCTTCAGCTAAAACTGTTTGGAAAAAGTTTACCAACTTTGTGAATAGGTACAACTTCAAAGGAACTCCCTATTATGCACCCATCGCAGCCGGTTATAACATAGTGGGTTTTGATATGCCAATCGTACAACGTATGTGCGATATGTATGGCCCAGTAGATAAAAAAACTGGAAAGCAAACCCTATTCAATAAAATTCATCGGATTGATGTAATGGATAGTGTCTGGATGTGGATGGAAAACAATGCTGATGTGAAATCTCTTAGCATGGATTCAATGCGAGATTTGTTTGGGATGAGCAAAGAAAATGCCCACGACGCACTGCAAGACGTAAAAGACACAGCAAACCTGATGATAGGTTTCATGAAATTGCATAGACGTATTGCGCCAAAAATTAAATTTGAAAAGGCTTTTGCAGATGGAAACCTCCACATTTGAAATTCTTGAACTTGGATTTGAAGACCAAAAAACTTGGGATTTAATATGCTCAGGAAAAACTAAGGGAGTTTTCCAGCTAGAAAGCAACTTGGGTAAGTCTTGGGCAAAAAGAGTCAAACCAAGGAATATAGAAGAGCTTGCTGCTTTAATATCAATTATCAGGCCGGGAACATTAAAAGCCATCCAAGATGGTAAGTCAATGACCCAAAGATTTGTTGATCGCAAGAACCTTAAAGAAGAAATAACCTACCTTCATCCTTCTTTAGAGCCTATCCTAAAAGGAACTCAAGGAGTTCTTGTTTATCAAGAGCAATCCATGCAAATTGCTCAACAGCTTGCTGGGTTCAGCCTTCAAGAAGCCGACAACCTTCGTAAAGCAATCGGTAAGAAAAAAGCCAATCTAATGGCAAAAGTAAAGAAATCTTTCCTAAAGGGAGCGGCTAGT
>CEON01028817.1_pt1 | contig 22521 bp, 21 predicted proteins | sample 530291 | NCBI WGS metagenome assembly CEON01 (sample SAMEA2619888, study PRJEB7988) | marine metagenome | biome: marine biome (ENVO:00000447); feature: surface water layer (ENVO:00002042); material: "saline water (ENVO:00002010), including plankton (ENVO:xxxxxxxx)" | depth 5 m
GAGGTGCCAGGTCGCTCGGCGGCGCGGAAACAGCATGGCCAGCCTCGGAGGAGCGCCCTCTGGGTTGCAGCGCGGCGTTCCCATTTGCCGACCAGGACAGGAGCACAGGCAGGCTGCCGGCTGATTTTTTGAATTGAGCGTGAAACACCAAAATGGCCGATGGAACCAGGCACCAACCTGGTTGCCGGCACGGAAGTTGCATGGCCAGCCTCGCGGGGGCGGCCTTTCGGCTTGGCTTGGGCTGCTCCATTTGCTACCCCGGGCTAGCATGTAGGCAGGTTCCCGGCTGAAATTCACAATGGAATGCAAACAGCAGCATGGCATGTGGATCTAGGTGCCAGTCAGCTTATTGACCACACACCCTCTGCTTTTTTACAGGATTCGAAACGAATTGAGACCATAATTTCATTTTCAAGGGGTATGTCAGGGATTAATCATAGATGTCATAATAGTACTGTATGCATTTGATTGCCATCTTGATCCGGTCTGTCTTCTCACTACATTCTACCGGTGTGTCGACTTGCAGGTTCTCGAGTTGGGTTAATTTGGATTGGTAAAAGTTCAGTATCGTCATAGCTCTGTTCTTTTCCTCATCTGTATACCGGCTGTTAAAGTACCACATTATTATTACTATGCTTAAGGTATTATTATTCAGTGACATGGTTATAAGATAATGTTTGACTTTCGTGCAGTAGAAAACAAAAAACCTCCATAAATTGAGGAATCCTGTATTACTGAAGTTGTATGATTGTGCATAATAGAGCCGGCTGTGTCTTAGGTATAATGCAAAGATGTTGTTCCATGGTCTCTATGCTCTGTGGCACAACTCGACTTTTTTGTGGCACAACTCGCACAATATCTTAATAATAGGTCGAGTTGTGCCAGTGCATGAGGCTATAAATCTCAAGATATAACCAATAAACTAACACCTATAACCCTCTCACTGAGTAAAATTATTCTGCTGACCTCGTCTAATCAAAATGTATGATTGTCTTGACATCATTAAATGTAATCCTTTTTCTACATGCATTACAAACATTGTCACGTCTATTTCTATGTGCCACTTTACAAACATCGCAACATTTTATAGTCTTCTTAAAGAATCTATTAATACAAGATTCACCAACCGTCAACACATCGGTACCATTTGATATCCAACAATTATGTTTAATGTGATGACCACATAGGCAGAATTTATCATGCTCTGGTGTTGCATCATCCGGATAATTCTTTCTGAAATGCTTATAATGTATACCGGATTCCCCTCCCATATAGAACCAATCCTTTTGAACATCATCATATGTCAAACCATACTTTTTAAGACCGGATATGAATCTTGCGCTTATTTTTGAGTTTTGCATCATTGTTATTAACTAAGTTATTTTTCTTTTAAGTTAACCAAACACCTTACCCCATGCATATGCCCCGAGACCAACAATGCCACCAATAGCAGCACCAATAGCACCAGTTTCAAGACTAGCTACACCTAGTCCAGCCAGCCCACCCTCTTCTGCACCAGTAGCAGCACCAGCAGCAAATGCACCAAGAAAACCAGCCACTCCACCAGCTGCAGCACCACCACCAGTAGAGGCAGTAACTCCTGCTACATCATCAGATGCTCCTAGAGCTTTCAAACCTTTGTATATTCCTTCACTTGCATACTTATTTGTTAGATATCCAGCGCCGCCAGCTATTACCTCGGGCATCATTGGAGTGCCCAAAATCATTGATGTCAATCCGCCCGCAACTGCGCCAGTTTCAAACGTTCTTAGTGGTTTTGGTTGTGATATTGTTGGATCTACATAATTTGTCATAAATGATTCCGCAGCTTTGCCGGTTAAATATCCTATAGCTAAGTTAGTTGGGTGAACTCCTCTCGCTACTTCCATTCCAAATGATCTACCAGTTGAGCGTATACCTGAATTATCTAAGTTATTAATTTCAGTTTCCATTTGATTCTGAACTTTTGAATGCTCTTCTAATTGCTCTTGTCGACCCTGTTTATCCAAATCAGCAAAATCATCTAGATCTTTTTCCTCATTAAATGTATCAGCCTTTTCATAGCCTTGCTTTTCTTCTTCAGTTAATTCACCGCCACTTAATTCCCACAATGTCTTTTTATGATCTGTTGCTTCTACATTATTTCTATTTGCCCACTCTGTGAATGAATCTGGATTAGGTTGTGCAGCTGGTGCGGTTGTATCTGGGGTTGTATCAATCTGTAGTTGGTCTTCTAATCTATTGGTTTGCTGTTGTAATGCTCTTGATTTGCTGTTTGGCCTCTCTAAAGGCGGATTTGTCTTAGACCGCAGCCCTGTTATCTCAGCTCTTGTTTTAGGTGCAAGTGTTCTACTTTTTACTTTAATTACTGGTTTTGTCTCTATTGGCGGAGTGCTAGTATCACTGGGTGCATTTATCTCTGGTTGTGGTTTTGCTATCTCTTGTAGTTGTTGCTTTAACGCATTTCGTCTATCATTTGCCCGTCTTGTTTCCATAATTTCAGCTCGCACTTTTGCCTCTCTTGTTGTACCTTTAGATGCGTCAATTGCCTCTTTAGAAGTCTTTTCAAATTCCTTAGCATCAAACCCTTCTAATTGATCATTTAATGCATCTAATTCTGTTTGGAGTTCTTCCTTTTTCAAATTCTGTTTACCCATTCCTAAGCCTGATGATACTAGTGGATCAACAGGTAAACCTTCTTGATTATAATGTTGATTAGTGTCGCTTAGTTCGCTTGCAATTTTTTTAGATATTGGTTTCTTTGGAAGATGAGGTTTAGGCAATGCTCGTGTTTGCTGGTCTAGATTAGATTGGTAAGTTGTTGTTTGAACTTCCGCAGAAAAATCTTTGAGTTGACCCATTAAGTCTGCGTCAAAATTTGAATGTTCCGCAAGCATCCTATCTAATAACAAGTCATCACCGTTCGCTATGTTCTTCTTGGGAATCTTTGTTGATTGCTGGTTTGATTTAGATTGGTGCTGTGTTGCTCCAGAATACTCAGAAAAATCTTTTAGTTCTCCCATAAAATCTTTATGTTCCGCAGTCATGTGGTCTAATAACAAGTCACTATCATGCCTTTCTACTAGTCCACTATCATCACGATCACGTACCTCAAAATCTTCATCTATTAAGCGCTGCCTAGACCGCGCTTTAGCAGCAAGCCTATCATCCATCGTAAACTTATTTTGCGCGTGCATCTCATCAATGTGAGAACTAATGGGCCCGGCTCTATTTTCGAATTGCTCTTCAGTTACAAATGTATCAGGCGCTCCCTGATGAGGTACTCTAATTCGTTTGTTGACTCGTACCATGTCATTAAAAACATTTAGCTCACCATGTTTAACTGCATGATTAGCTAGGTTAGCTAATTTTTCTTTTAAAATTCCACCATCATTTACACGTCCTTCATTTGACAGAAAATTGTCTATTTTATGAGCAGTATATGGATTTAACGCCTTCATTTTACCTCCTCTCGTTGGTATCACTCTTACTTCAGTGTTATTTTTCCCATCCAAATAAGCTGTTTGAATACTGGGCATATCGTCTTGCGTTTTATAAACAAGATGTTCGGCACCATCTGTGTATACATCTGGGCGATTTACCATATTCTTGCCTATGAATGAGTTAAATCCAGTTGAATTTATTCCGAATTCATTACCCATGGTCCAGCTTTTGGCACCTCCCAAAGAATATCCAGTCGTTGAAGTGTTCTCTTTACCATAAACTTTAATAGCTTCTCTAGTTTGCTCTCTAGCTTCTTTAAATTGAGCACTGTTTTGTTCTGTACCAAAATAGATACGCACATCAGTGTCCAGATCACCTAAATTTCGTTTATCAGTACCTCTAAACGCTATCTTTGTTTTACCAATCTTTTCATTATGCAAGACCAAACCATGTTCTGTAGAAAGTTCTTCATTAATTTTCCAATCATCTAAACCCTGTTCTGCTAGATAATCATCAGCAGCACTTTTCCCACCTTTGTAAAATTTATCAGATGCTTTACTAAATTTAGCATCGACGATACTTTCATCATCAATCGTATTGTGCGTTAAATCAGTTGATTTAGATAATGCATAACTGTTTAATATTTGTTTAAATGTAAATTTAACCTGGTCTTTGATCTTTTTTTCGTCTTTCTTTTTTTGGGTAGCTTCGGCTTTAGTAGTTGGTTTCTGAGATTCAGTTTGATCTAACAATTTTAATAAGTATCGAATATATTGAACTTCTTCACTATACTGTCTTTGTTGGGCTGGTGTAAAACTACGCTCTAAAGCTGTTAGTTGTGAATTTTCATAGTCTATAAAACTTTTATTAGACATTATAATTATTATGTAATATATTTTTTCATTTTATTCTGTGATGTAAGATTATAAATGAATGACCAAATCATACAGCCGTTAAGACAATATGTTGTTCACATCCGTAGTAAAGATGCAGATAGAGAGGGATCATTAAATTCACATCTTTTCATAGATCTAGCTGAGCCTATTAAAATAAATCCCAATAATGAAGAAATACACCAAATTATCCTCTCCGGCGAGATTCCATACAGTTTCTATAACGTAAGTGCGGATGTGAAAAACAACGAAATTTATTATGATGTAGACCAGTTGTTCACATTTCCATCTAAAAACTATGATGTGAATGAGCTTGTAACAACTATTAATAACGATCCAAGTTTCCCATTTGATGCAACGTATAATAAATTTACAATGAAATTAACATTAACAAATACATCTGGAACCACACAGACCATTAGGTGGGGATTGTCAAGTGCAGCTAAGATCTGTGGTTTTGCCCCTGATGTAGATAATAATAGCATTGTTGCAGCCGGCGCATCTGTTACGAGCAATAATGTAGTAGACCTTGCGACAGTACACAGCTTATTTATTAAGTCTAGTGCTTCATCTAATATGGTCTTTAGTACTCGCTCAGGCTTCAGCACAACAATTCAGAAAGTTTCAGTGGATGTCAATAGTGGTAATATCATATATTTAAACCAGAATGACAGCAGGCAACACACCTTACTTCATAATAACATTGATGCGCTTGACCTTAAAATCACTGATCAAAATGATAATTTAATCAACTTTAATGGAATCAATTACGAACTTTCAATGGGTTTTATGGTCTATCCATTAAATAATTCTAGAGTTCAACAGAGGCAGATTGTACCCCGTGGTATCACTACTGGGACAGATGCAATGAGAAATCAACCATATACTCCAAATGCAATATTAAGGCAGTCTAACAATGACGTTGTTAATGAAGACACAAATCTCGAGCATAAGGGCAAACGGTTAATTATAGATGCAGTGCTTGAGAGAATGGGTAAAAAGTAAATCATTCATTTTAATAATTAATTTTTAATGTTATAAAGCATATATTAATAATTAATATAGTATTTAATAACAAATGTCAAATGAAAACACAGATCACAGTATTACTTCAGATTCCGATGAAACAATTGCCCCTCCTGAATCCCCTACTGTTTCTTCAGCACCACCATCGCCAGCAAAAAAAAATAGAAAACCTAGGAAATCTAAAGCTCGATCTAAAAGTGAAGATGATGTAAAAGATGATGTACAAGATGATGTAGTAATAGAGCACGTTAACCCAGTCTGTAATAAAAAGCCCAGGGGAAGACCTAAAAAGCCGCTAGAAGAGAAGCTGGCAAAAAAAGTTGTTGTCAAAGAAAAGGTTATATACATGGTACCAGATAAAGATGGTAATTATAAAAAAGTGAAAAATCCAGCTCTAACACAGAGGGACATTAAGAAAATTGAATTAGAGAAAGAGAAAGAACAAAAAGAAATAGAACTAGGTAAAGTATTAGTTACAAAAAAGAACGGGAAAATAGATAAACGTAGCAGCAAGCCGCGAACACCAGCTCAAATAGAAGCTACTAAGAAATTATTAGCTGCGAACGAGAAACGGAGACAAATGCAAAAACAAATTAAGGATACTGAAACAAAACAAATGATCAAAGATTCGGTAAAAGAAGTTGTTAACGAGCCTTTCTATGAACCTAAAAAACATGATCCATATGAGAACATAAGATTTTAATGGTCTTGCATGGTCTGCATAATTATTCAAGTTGTATTATTATAATGATTTCTATTATAATAATGCAATTCAAAATATGTGCGAAATTGCATAGACCATGAATGCTCTGTTTTTGGAACAAACTTATTGTGAATGTAGACCATGATTTCAATATCAAGGGGGTAACCAGAGATTTTATTCCATATCTAAGAAAGTTAATTTGAGTGTAACCTCAAACGGTATCAGAGGTGGGTTGAGTAAGCTGATATTGTTGGCTGGTTTTAAAGTTGGTATGCTAGTAGGAGTTGCTGGATCATCAGACCAGTACAATCTTTCTAAATGAATCTGTGACGGTAATCTTTCACAAACGAAGCTCAAAGAGTCATTTTGATTAAATGACGCACTATTAGATGTTGTAGAACCCGTCACGGTTGCCGCTGCTGCTGTTGTATTGATTAAACTCATTGTGCCCAATATTGTTCCAGAACCGCCCGTCAATGTTTCATCGCCTTCTTGTAATATATTAGACCTTATAACTAATTGTGGGATATTGTTTGGAACAATGCGAGCTGTTGCGGTAACATTAGCACCAGTTAACGTCTGTTGCGTGATCTGGGACCATCCTGAGATGACTTCAACTAAACAGCGACCATTATTAATCATATCCTGGTCTAAATTGTATCTAAAGCCCGATTTATCTGTGTCTTGAATTACGCGTGGGTTGTTGGTACAATTGTTTAATCGTAAAATTTTGACATTTGACATTATTACTAAATCATATTATTATTTTTTAAGATCTTATAATTTTATGTTTCATTTTAAAGCATATTCAATAGACTGCTCAACCTTGATTTTTTGTAACTCCTGGTCTAGTCTTGACATGTTTTTCAAAGCTTTCTTTTCCTCTAAATAATCATCTTTATTCATATTTTTTACAACATCATAATACATTTTTTTTACGATTATATCGCTCATCGGTTCTGGATAGGAATCATAATTTGTTTTTACAATATTTGAACAATACCTTATCAATGCTATTTTATCTTCATCATCAATGTAATCATCAATACCAGTGTAGTCATCTAGCTCGACATCTTCATATTTTTTAAATAGTTTTGCTCTGTAGTCAATGTTAGGGTCATTAAAATCTGCATTCATCAACTCTTCTGCACTATATGGCATGTCGGTTTTACTAGTGTCGGTTTCTATATTATTATTATTATGGTCAATATCATCCATGTTATTTATTAATACTATACTATATTTTTTTATATCTTTACGCTCTATTATTTAAAAACTTCGTTCAACTAGACCGTTAGGATTCATAACCCATACGCAATCGTACAAACAGAAGGTAGTAGCGTCTTGCGCAGCTGGCGCATTAGCACCGAAATCAATCTCTATTGTAGAAGGAGCGGAATTGCCGGCGGTGTTTAATCCTAAGTTTACAAGCCTTTCATCTGCAAACCTAGTTAAACTGATGCTCATCGAGCCAGCACCAACAGCATCACCGGTAGCGTCAGCTTTACAAAAACTTGCTTGTGTAACAGCTGTTGTTTTACAGTGTGAGTGTCCGTGAGGTGCTAGCGTCTTTGATGCTTCCATGTAAGCGCGTGAGATGTCAAGGCCGGCGCTGGTAGTTTCAACTGAATTGATAGTAATTTCATCTTGAGGGTACTGCTGGCCACCTATCCTATATAGATACCTGGTTACACGTGTTAAATTGAATGCTGTTAGAACATTTTTTGATTTATCGTTCATGTTGGCACTGGGTCGCATCAATGTCACCATGCCATTTAGAGACCTAAACGATGCATTTAATTGTAGAGTTTGTTTGCTAGCAATTGCTGCGACTGTATTGATAATGGTACTAAATGATTGAGATACCCACATTGTAGGCTGCTGCTGAATCTGTGCCGCATATCGTGCCATGATTTGGTCATCTAAAATCTGATACACTGGAGCGTAAAATCTACATTCCGAAACTTTATAAGTATTCACAGCAACATCTGCGTCACTAGCTATGAAAGCTTGGAGTCCATCAGCGAGTGTGATTTCAATAGTGAACTGTGGTAGACCTTGGGGCAGTGCTTTATTAAAATATGACGAGAGAAACCCTGATTTTAATTTTAATGCTAATGTGTGATGATCGGGTTTATTGCTGTGCCCACCTGTTTTTTCAAATGCATACCCTTTCGCTTTCCAATCCAAAGCAGGCTGTGATCCTCCGTTTACAGCTTCTTGATATGTGAGATCTTCGGGTCCCGAGTTCCAAATTTGATCATACAAATGGAAAACATTATAACGGTCAAGGGTCTCGACTTTGCCAGATGACCCAGATACTGAAATTTCTAAACGGTCGATGATAGCTGCCACATTGCCATCGAAATTTATTTCGTGATTGCCAGCAGATGTATGATTAGACTGAACCTTTAAATATAGATACGATTTAGAAGTGTCAATAAAGCCATCCGCTTGAACTGGTATTAAAATCTTATTGTTAGAGTTACTTGCATATTCTGAACTAGTTGCGTCAAACCTATTTAGCTTGGTTCTAGAGGGAATAGCATCTGACCCGGTAATTGTGTATCGCATGCTCATGGGGAGTGAATTTTCAATATTCATTTCTGTTATATGCTCCTTATACAGAAATTAATTTTAAAATTTAAATGTTATAAGTTCATAATTGATAATGAAAATTATTCAGAATAGTAAACTTCCAACCATCCCGTTGATATCCCAGAATGTGGACGATACCAAAAATGTAGCCTACAAGGTTGCTCCTCCACTAGAGGCTATCAACTCATTTAGTTATATTGTAGGTGCCGCCGGTTCAGGCAAGTCATCTCTTTTTCTTGCTATGCTTGTTAGTAGGCCAACAAAGAAGAAACCAGACCAGCCCAGGTTCTATTACAAATACTTCGACCACATTTACCTCATTTCAGCATCTTTACAAAGCCTGCCCATGAATAAGCTTAATTTAAATGAAAATAGAGTATTTAGTAAATATAGCGATGAGATATTGCAAAACATAATAGACAGTGAGAAGGAAGATGATGAAAACAATAATTGCCTCATCGTCTTGGATGATGTTATCAAACAAATAAAGAAAAGCAGCACCATGATGAAAGCTATACTAAATAGAAGACATTGCATGACTAATCCAGAGGGCGAAGGTAGTGCGGGATGTAGTGTGTGGATATTAAGCCAGAGGTACAACGAACTACCACTCACATTTAGAGTCAATACTAGCTCTGTCTATCTGTTTCGAACCGAAAACAAGAAAGAATTAGATTCTATCAAAGAGGAACTGATGGCAGATTTAACAAAAGAACAACAGAATGAAGTGCTAAAGATAGCATGGTCCGAAAAGTACAGCTTTTTGCTTATACTAAATAACAAACCAACCTCAGAACGATATTATCAGCGATTTAACCGAATTGTAATAAATGAATGCTCTTGTATGGTTTAAACACTAGTTTGTACTAGGTGAATTTTAGATGCTATATGGTCCATAGAAAAAAAAAAGCCGCCATAAAATGAGATATTTCATGAGATTGAAAATGAACGATTTCATGAAATAGACCATGTAGCGTCTTAGATTTGCTGTAAGAGATGTTGTTCTATGCTCTAATGCACTGCGGCACAACTCGACATTCTTGTGGCACAACTCGCCCAATATCTTAATAATAGGTCGAGTTATGCCACAGAGGCTAATGATATAAATCTCAAGGTATAACCAATGATCTAACACCAATAACCCTCTCACTAAGTATAACTATTTTGCTGGTCACATCTAACTTTGTTCAATTGGAATAGCATTATGTACAACATCATCTCTATTAGGTATTAATTGGTGTGCATGTGCATCTGGTGGTGGTATTGATTGGTGTCCAGTTGAATCTGGTGGAGGTAAAACCTCTCTAACGCAATGCATACAACAACAACTAATCTCACTGCACCTGCTTGTGAAGACTGTTGTTAGTATGCCTGAGAGTGTTGTGCCTATTACGGCAATTAAAGCAACTAATTCTGCACCTAGCATGATTTATAAATTGAAACAATATATTTTTTATTTTTACATCTTTTTGAAATTAGCAAAAGTAGTAGCACTTAGTAGATTATTTATTACTACTTGTTGATTTTTTATTATAGTATCCAGTTCTTTAATTTTACCCCATAATAATAAATTCATATCCGTTTTATTAATTGTAATTAAATCATCTACAACTAATTTATCACCATCATAATCTATTTTTTCATTAGGGTAAATACCTTGACCTCTTCCAGTATTAGCAAATTGACCACTAAGCTCAGAAGTATGTTGTTTTACATTTTGTGCTATAAATCCATAAACATATTTATTAGGGTCAGCACCTTTATCGATAGCGTACTGCTCCTCATATTGATATTTATAAATATTTATTTTATCAAAACTAGCCGCTAATTCACTAGTATTTGCTAATGTTTCATTTTTTTTTAATCTCATATCACTAGGAGCAAAACTGGGTGTATTTATTAGATTTGTTCCGTCCCAAAAAATAGATGCTGTACCTGCTGAATTAAAATATAATCTTGTTGTATTACTACTTGTAGAAGCACTTTCAGCCAATTCAATAAAACCAGGTTCTGTTCCTGCTGCATAACTACTGTTCGCAGCAATTTTTAATTTAACACAATCTGTTCTGTGAAAAGTATTTGTTAATACTGTTTGACCAAATGATAAAAAACATTCCTCATTTGAACTTGTAGGTGATATAATACCAGACATTAGCGAATTACCATTAGTTCTAAAAGTAAATTTATCTCCTAATACGTTCCAGTGAAAATATAAATTACCATTAATATCTTGTGCTAATAATGGATATGAAGTTCCAGTGCTATCGTGTTTAAATGCCATGTGATAAGTTCTTTGACTTGAAGTATTAATTATACCTTTTAATTCTAATGGTTTTGTTCCACTATAATCTATAAATTTTAAATACTCACCAGCCCCGCTTATTAATCCTAATGTTGATTTTATTGAACTTGTAGATACAAAAGTGCTATTAGTAGATAAAGGCACTGTTAATACTATATTATCAATTGAATTTGTTGTTTGTAAATCAAAACTACTTACATTACTATTTCGTTCCCAGTAATTGACTGAATTTATAGTAATAGAACTTGAAGTATTTGTTATTGTGATATTGCTGCCTTCTGTTAGTGTTCTATATTCAAATGTATCACTGCCGTTAGTTGCTAATATTTGATTATTAGTACCAAATCCAGATAAATTGCCTAAATCAACAGTAGTACCATTTTTATTTAATGGACTTGTAAATGAAAAACCAGCACTCCATACAGGTATAGAACCATTACTCATTAAAAATGTATTATTAGCACCAATTGTTAATTTCGCTAATGTATTTGTAGAACTCGAATATAACATATCACCTTTTGTATAACTTGTTAAATTTGTGCCTCCTTTATTTATTGGTATAGTATCCTGGTCTGATAATAAAGTGCCATCTACTGCTGGTAATGTGAGTGTAAAATCACCACTTAAACTATTTGGTGATTTTAAATTAATGAAATTGAGCCCATTTGTAGTATACATTAAAATTTGTGCTGGGATACCTGTGCCTCCATTACACCGTAAAGTAGCATTAAAAGTAGGCGTGACTGAAAATATTGTATTATTTCCTAATGTTTTATTTGTTAAAGTTTGTGTATCTGTTAATTGAACTATATTTGAATTTGTTATACTTGATATTTTTGTCGCTGTTCCAGCGTTTCCACTTACACTACCAGTTATAGTGCTATTAAAAGTAATAGTTCCAGTAATAGTAGTATCTAAATTAACTGTAATCGTATCAGTTGTAGCATTAGTTATATTTATATTAGTGCCTCCTAATACATTTTCATTAGACAATATATATACATTTAATTTTGAAGTATCTGTAATTTTAGGCAAAAAGGCATTATAATCGTGTGTAGTTATTAACGGACAATGTAAATCAATATTATTAGTTCCATTTGCCTCAAAAAACGATACGCTTCCAGAATTAGCAGCATCAGTTGATTTTACTTGAATAGAATTATTAAATATGCCAGTATTACCAAATGTAAAATTTCCGCTATTAAAAAATATTTTATCAGTAGAAGATCCCGCTCTTGATATTCCTACTCCACCCGCTGATAAAATTATATCAGTAGTAGAACCCATAACTAAATTACCACCACTAATTAAAGTTCCACCACCATAACTAATAGTAAGCACATTATTTCCAAATTTTACAAAATCATTTGAATCATTTTTGCTTATTATTTTTTTATCATTAGGCATATAAATATCTTCTAATTCAGTATCTCCAACAACAATTAATTTTCTACTATCAGTATTAGTTGAAGTGCCTATTAATACATTATCACTTGTATTATTAGGTCTTAATGAAGGAGAACTATAAGTCCAAAAATTAGTGTCTATATTTGAAGTTAAATTTTGATAAGTCACTTTCTTAACATTTCCGTCACTTTCTTCTAATACAAATAGATCAGTATTAACTGGTGTTGTTTTTTCATTTTGTTTTGAAATATCTACATTAATAGTTGATTGACTTGAAGATGATGATGATGCTACATTGATAGCAGAACCACCACTTACAGTGTTAATGTAAATATCATTACCCGAGTTAGTTAAATTTCTCATTATTATTTAGTATCCCATTTTATTATTTTTGTTTTTCTTATATAATTGTTTTACAAAGTCATTATATTTCTCTTCAGCTTTGGTTTTCCGTCTTTCAACGGATGGTTTGGTACGCTCGATCATCCTTTTTTCCTCTTCTGGATTCGGCAAGTCGTAGGGCGTCTTTATTACTCCTTTCAAGATAGGAACTTTTTTTTTACGCATATAGTTATTAATAATATTTTATATTTTACAATTATACTATGTCTTCTAAAATAAAAAAAAAGGCAAAGAGCGTTGAGAGAACAAAACACACTATAAAGCAAGACGCCCCGCAACACACAAATAACAACAACAACAATAACAATCACCAGGTTGTCCAAATAATATTTCCGTCTGATGTTGAGATAAGAAAGAAGAAGAAAAAAAGAGGTACATCAAGTGCAGCTAGAAAAAAGAAGAAGGAGAAAGATGAGCTTCTAGCACTATTAAAGCAGAAATTGCAAGAGTATGATGCGCTACATGCACAACTTCAACAAGCTAATATAAAAGTGCCCGCTGAGCTAGGTATAGCAGTTATATCACATGGTCAACTCAAGACAAATGAAGAAATTCAAGCATACATTAATGATGTGCAAAATAAAATAGCAAAGTTGCAAGAACTATTGCAACAACAAAGCGCACCAGCGGGCCTCCCGATGCGTTTAGGTGCTGGAGTCATGCAATTAGCAAACCTACCAGCACTGCCCGCATCTGCTCCATTACAACCTTCCTACATGCAACCATTTCAACAGATGCCTACACAATCAACAACAGCCGCAACCGTACCAACAACACCAGCTGTAGATCCAATTCAACAGCGACTACAACAAATAGCAAAAGACGTGCAAGACCATCTTAAAGAAAAGGGTAATGATCAAATACCAGCGCCGCCGTCTAGTTTGGCACCAACCAGGCCACTGCCACAAACACCAGCAGCAACCAGGCCACTGCCACAAACACCAACAGCAACCAGGCCACCAGAATTAGCAAATAAAGAGTTTTTTGAGACAATAAGTGGTCTTAAAGTTGGTCAAAAAAGGATAAATGTAATAGCTCCAAAGGGGTGGGTCGATTATTACGATCGATACAGAAAATATTTAGAGGATCTCGAATATGATGTAACACAAAATCAACTCATGTCCGGTGTTTTTCACATTCATTTACAACAAGCCAACAATTTGTTAGATAGTAGAGACACTATTTTACGAGATTATAAAGCATGGTATAGATCTTTACAACCGGATGTGTTGAAAGATATTGCAACATTACCCGAGTTATCAGCTGTAAAAGATCTAGACCAACAAATTAGAAAGAACTTAACCTTGAGTATTCCAAACTTAGCCAAGCAAATGTTACAAGAACAAAATATACCTGTAAAAGAGGTTACAATGGGAGACACGGATCCGGCAATAGTTGCACGAATACAAAAAGGTGGTACAAAACCTTTTACAAAATCGGAGGATAATGAAGCTTATCAGAAATATCAGGACGAATACACTGAAGTGAATGACGAACTGAAGAAAATTAAAACGCAAATAATTAAAGGAGGATTCGGTGCAGTAAAGGCGAATGAATTAGCAAACGACATTAATGATTTAGACAAGAAGTTATTTGCTATTTATAAAGGCCTACCTCCGAATGTGAAACTAGCTGTAAATGTTAATAATGATGAAATGAATGCGCGCATCAATGAAGTAAGGGAAACACTAGCAAAAGCAACATTTAATGAACCATCTAGACCAACAAGGGTACCGAGAATGTCTGAGCAAAAAGCATCTGGAATCATAGACGCTTATTTAGCACAAAAGGAGGCAAATAAAGATCCGCCGGCTTACTCTAACGATGTGAAGAATGCAGTGATAAATCTATTTGGTGATGAATTTGATAAAACATTACAATCAAAAAGCCTAGAATTTAAAGCGGAAGCTATACTTGCGAAGGAAACGCAACGACTTGAAGACAAGCACAGGGTCGAGGTTTTAGGTGATAAAGGCAAAGAAGCTGTCGATACACTTGAAACATATACCGATAAATATGTGGAAGATGAAAAACCTAAATACACTAAAGCAGTACAGGCAGCGGTTTTGTTTTTGTTTGGCAAGAAGTTTGAACAATCAATTAGTAAAAAAAAGGCAAATGAAAAAGCTGAAGAAATATTTGCAAAATTTAAAGCTTGGAAAAATCGAACAAAGAAGGAGAATATAAAATAATTAAGTTGAAAACTAAACAACTTAAAGACATAAAATTCACTATTATTATGTATAGTATAAGTTAGATGGAAAAGATACCAGGACCTAAAACTTATAAAAAAAAAAATCCAGAAAAGAACAGAGCAGACGCTAAGCTGTGGTATGATAAAAACAGGGTGGCTGTGCAAAAGAGAAGAGCTGAACGGCGTCTAAAAGATGGTTATACTGTTAGAGTATCAACCTTAAAAAAATATGATATCCCATATGATAAGGATGATGTGGAGGGTGATGACTCTATCCCAGTTGATGAAACATTAGAAAAAGACGCAAAGGGGAAACCTATTATCACATTGGATTATGCTATAATGAAAATTAAAGAGAAGAACACCAAACAACGCACAATTGATAACAAAAAGTCAAAATTAGGGGTAGTGATAAGAGGACTTGATTGTGAAGATAACATAGGTAAATGTTTGGCAAATGAAAAAAAAGTTATTGATTTTATTAAACAAAAGAAATATGCAAATAATGGAAAGGACTATTTAGGCACCGTTGTAGCGCTCGCTGATAAAGAAGTTCCGGAGCTTAAAAAATGGATAAATAAAAATAAGATACAAGCCTATAGAACGTTCATGCTAAAAGGAATTTATGAATCGCAAGATAAAGCAGAGGAAAAAACTCAAACTGAACCGGTGGCATTCAAATGGAACAAATTCATAGAACAAGTTGATAAAATGAAGAATGATACAAAAGCACAGATGATGCAAAGATTATTAATGCAATTGTACAAAAACTTTCAATTAAGGGATGACTTTGGCGATTTACTGATCGTGAATAGTAAAAAGGATGAAAATAAAAGGAATGATGAAAAAAAGAATTATTATAATAAGCGCACTGGTGTGATAACATTGAATGCATATAAAACTAGCGACAAATATAAAAGAGTGCGGTACACTGTTCCTACTGAATTGAAGAATGAAATTAACGATAGCTTGGAAGACCAGCCCAGAGATTATCTCATCACTCAGCCTAACTCAAAACCGTACCCTAATAGAGAGCTAAAGAAGCTGATACCACCAATACTTAAGAAGATGGGCCTTAAAGGCAGTCTTGTTGATATCAGAAGAAGCCGGATAACGTATGCATATGATAATGAAAAATTGAAATCAGAAGCACGGGAAAAATTGGCGAAGCTGATGCTGCACAGTCGAAACATGCAACAAAATGTATATAGGAGGGTCGTGACAGATGATTGATGTATAAAATATTATATTCATGCCTAACAAATATAATATTTCGTGGCAGGGGATGTAGATATAGAAGTACAAATACAAAAAATCGATTCGGAAGTAAAATAAAATGCAAGCAAAACAAAAGGTTTAATTTAATTTAAGCGCTCCCCTACAAAACATATTAATGACATTTCTTTAAGCCGTTTTTAGGGTTGTTCAAAGCTATTTAAGAACATGTGCATTAAAACAAATAGTAACAATGGTACAAAAATATATCTATAAAGTAGTCTCAGCAGACAAGTCAATTGAATGTAACTCAATAAGAGCATGTGTTGAAGTAGCTAAGCGAATTAACGGTCATGCATTAGTCACAAGAGATGTTCTAGTTAAATATTTCAAACCTGATAATAAAACAAATTATGATAAATATTTTACAATTTGTAAAGTGCATAGATTTCCAATTTCAAAAAAGGAGCTAATTGAGAAGTCCAATAACATTTATTTTGTTGAGTAAATCATCTCGGTGCTCTACCCTAACATACTTAAAGAATACTTGATATAATAATATTAAGTAAAATAAAATGTGTCAAACTAAATTTAACAAAATCAAGTTAATTAATAATTCTAAAAATCCAGCTAATAAGTGGTCGAATAGTTCTAACTGGATAAAAGACGATGTACTGGGCAACTATGGTATCGTCTGTGGGAAAAAAAATAATGTGATGGTGATTGATTTAGACATTTATAAATGGGGCAGCGAACATATCTTTTTAAAGCAAGATTTCAATTTTAGCGATTGCTATACTGTTGACACTGCTAACGGTGGCAAGCATCTATACTTTGAATATGATGAACATATTAAGACCTGCACTAATTCAGTATTAGGGATTGATATCCGCAGCGATGGTTCTTACATTGTTGGTCCGAGCTCCGAAATAGATGGCAAAAAATATGAAGTATCAAATAATGTACCGATAGGAAAAATCCCAGCTGATTTAAAAGATTTCGTATTGAAATATGTAATGAAATCAAAACCAGAAATTGTTAAGACAGAAGCAGTGCATGAGTGGTCTTATAATTTTGACAATGAAAACTTAATGAAGATGGTAAATGAATTATCAAGGGGTTATACAGAGGATTACGATGATTGGTTCAAGCTTGCTACATTTCTTAAAGAGATTAATAGAAAAGACATATTCGATAAAGTCGGAGAAGGATATAATAAAAAAAACAATGATAAAATATGGGATGTGATCAAATGTAAATACTCCATGATTCCGCATTTTGTATCTCAATCATCTAATATCGAATATTACAAATACAAGGCAGTTGAAGCACAGAAGGCGAGGCCCGATAAAGTAATTAATAAAAAGAAGCTGGGGTACGATTTTTTCGAGACTAATAAAAATTATGTTGTTAAGTCTGATACCGGTACGGGTAAAACAACAAGCGTAAAGCATCTAATTAAAGATCATAACTTGAAGTTCATTTCAATTGTTAGCCGTGTATCGTTAGCTGATGAGCAATACGAAGTTTTTTCAAAACATGGTATCGACTGTCAGCATTACCAGAAAACCAACTTAGATTCATCGTGTATCATTCAGGTTGACAGTCTATTAAAAATTGCACGGTACGACTTTTCTAATTATTGCATCTTTTTAGATGAATATAACTCTTTAGTTGAATATCTTGTAACATGCGACCTATTGAATGCTACACGCGTGCCCATCTTTCTTCTATTATGCAAAATCCTGAGACAGTGCAAACAAGTGATTGCGACAGATGCGGATATATCTGATAACACAATGAAATTACTTAATTTTTGTAATGTCCAATATCAATTTATTGAAAATGAATACAAGCATAATGATAATAAAAAAGCAGAAGAGATATTCGACTATGATGAGTTTGTAGAATTGATTAAACAAGAGGAAAAGTACATTGTCTGTACTGATAGCCTAACGCAGGCAAACAAGCTGAACGAGCTGTTAAAAGATGATTCGGTTAAATTGATTACATCTGAGACAGAGGGTTATGTGAACTTAGATGACTATGATAAGATCATATACAGTCCAAAAATTATTTATGGTTTAGATTCAACAATAGTCAGGCCGGTATTTTGTTTATACAACAGTGGGACCATCAACCCTCGGGCAATGGTCCAGCAGATTTGTAGAAGCAGACACCTTACAGAGGTTAAGTATTTATTTATTAATAAAAAGGTTTACAACCCAAAGTACAGCAGCCTAACTGATTGTAAGGATTACATCAAGTCGGTCGATAATCATGGGGCTATTGAGTTTGGTCTATGTACAGATGACGAGACAAACAATTTATATTTGGAAATGCTCTCTAACATTATGTACTCTGATGACAGTTATAAAACCAATGTATTTTTGCATTTTAAAATGTTACTAAAACAAAGAGGGTTCAAAGATGCAAACTTAATTAGTAAAACTGAATTAAACACCGAGAACTTCAAATCTAAAATCAAACTAAGGAAATTGGAGAACTTTGATGTTAATGACCAGCAGGTAAAAAAGATCAATGAATATCTCAAGGTAGACGATGAGCAGATGGAGAATTATAAGGAGTACTTTGTAGATCCTATCATGTTAAGGCAGCATTTCAGCATATCGAATTACTTTTTTAAAAATAGAGATGACATAGAGATCAGTTTACATAATAAACAGGACTTCAATGTCAAGAAACTTCAAACGGAACGACGTAAGTATATTTGGTTAAAAGATATATTAGAAAAAACGAACAGCTTAGACGGTCTAAACCCAATGAATGATTTAAATGAATCAGATGTGAAAAAGTTGGCTAGTGAGTATGATTTGATTTTCAAAAAGTTGAAAACTAAAATTAATCTAAACTCCAAATACGAAATAACAAAACTGATAGCAAAGACCTACAAGCATCTATTTGGCAATGACATCATTGAATCACAACGAGGAACACGTGACGGTCAACGAATCATTGAATATAAGTTGAATCAAAACATTATAGATGAAAATAGAAGCTTATTTAAATTCAGAGAGTCTAAACAAGACGAGAAGACCTTGGATGTAAATTATTTGAAATTTCTAGATTAGAAGTAAGATGGAACCACCAAAATAATTATACTCAGTGAGAGGGTTACAGGTGTTGGTTTGTTGGTTATACCTTTAGATTTCTAACTTCATGGTGTGGCACAACTCGACCTATTATTAAGATATTGGGCGAGTTGTGCCACAAAATTAGCGAGTTGTGCCGCAGTGCATCAGACCATACAAAAACATCTCTTACACCACAACTAAGACGCTACATGGTCTATTTCATGACATCATTCATTTTCAATCTCATGAAATGTGGAGATTTATGGAAGGATTTTTTTTTCTACGTCGTGGGCTAAAACATGATTTAAAGTTATAGGATTATAATAAAATAAAAATGATGATGCAAAAAAAACAAAAAATCAATATTAAATATTTAGATAATTTATTAGAAGGTACTACGCTTGGTTTTAAATTTGCTTATACAAAGTACGGATGTCACCCCAATGTATTCATGTTATACGGTGGTAAGATTCTAGAATATCGATTTTGCACTTTCTGTTGTAACTACATTTTATGTAAGCCAAAATATTTTAAATGGTACCCCAGAAAGGATAGTTATGGTAGATGCTGTTTAAGATGTGCTGAACTCAGTAGAATAAATAGCGCAGCTTATCGAGAAAGAAAGCGGAAAATAGGCCAGATATTGGCTGATATTACTTAAAGCAACAAAACAGACCAAATTATGGTCCACCTGTTCTGTTTATTAATTGCCTTCCAATCATTTCGGTGAATATTGTTGGGATTGTGTTACCTAGGAGTTTCCATTTTTCCCTTTTTTTCCCTATTAACTTGAAATTATGAAACCCTTGCAACTTTAAACAATCATCAATTGTCAATCTATATTCTTTACCATTTACCCAATAACCGTCCCAATTGTGCCGGTCGACAATCCGTGAACATCTACCACCACACCTTATAGTATATGCTGTACGTTTCTCAAAATTACGATTGAGGTACGCCTTAAGCGTAATTTGTTTCTTATATTTATCCAAATCTAAGAAGCTGTCAATATCATCAACTTCTATATTTTTAAACCCAACTATAAATAGACGCTTCCGCATCTGAGGAATTCCATAATCATCACAATTTAGTACTTTATGAACAAGTTGATAGCCTTCATTTTCTAGTTCATCTTTAATCTTAGCGAAACTTTTTCCTTTATCATGAGTTAACAAAGCTGGAACATTTTCCAATATTACAACTTTTGGAGCATTGATTTTTACAAATCTCATCACTTGATAGAACATAGAGCCTCTATTATCATCAAATCCTTTATGAAATCCAGCTTGTGAGAATGGCTGACAGGGGAACCCAGCGCATAATATGTCATATGCTTCAATATTATTAGGGTCAATGTCACAAATATCATCTAAAACATCCATGTTATAATTTTGTTTATAGTTGTCTTTTGCTGGTTGATAATTATCAGCAGCCATCACGCATTTAAAACCCAGTTTTCTAAAAGAATAATGGAATGAGCCTAATCCACAAAATAAATCAATGTATTTGAATCGAGGAGTTGTATTCTGGTCCATGCAATCATATTTTATAATACTCAACTTCCCTTAAGTGATTTCTAAGTCTTATTAATAAGCTTAACATTATGTTTTTTTTCATAACGTTTTATAGCTTTGGTTAGTGTTGGTTCAGTCCATAAAAGCCAACGGCTGTGATAAATAGCACTGTGATTACTGTCCCAATTTTTATCTTTTCTATGCCTCGCTATCCAGGCCAAGCGCTCCTTGTCAGTACGCCCGTCTATAAACGTCTTTCCATTTTTTGCACCGAAGTCGTGGTGGTGGTCTTGCATTATTATTCTGAACCGTTTGTTTTTAAGTGGACTATTTTCTAGTACATATGTGGTTTTCATTTGTTGTTATATGTTATAATAATTATCAAGCAACCTCCTTTAAGTAATTATTAAACGGGGCGCGAATCTCGTTCAAGTTTGGCAATGAAAATTGCCCACCCAGCCCAAGGGTGACGAGGCTGAGGCCGCCCAGGCTTCCACCTAATGAACAAAGAAGCAGTTGTCAAGAAATCTCATGCACTATTTTTTTTTATGTTTTTTTACTAAATGTGATTTATCTACTTTATGAGCTTTTGAAGATGGATTTAAAGCAGCATACAAACGAGCGAAGGCCCATTGTTCGGCACTTTTTACACTAGGACGCACTGATTTAGGATTAGTTTTGTACGCTCCAATTCCCTTATTGTAGATGATTTGTAAGCCGCTTAATTTGTAACCGGTTATATCACTTATTTCTTTTAAAGAATGTGATTCATCTTTATCAAAACCATACTTTTTGTTAAATTTATTCTTGTATGTTAGTGTCATTTATTTATTACTAATATTATAAATTTTCCACAACCACCTTTAAGCCCCTTTCTTTAAGCCTAGTTTTGGGCAAAGTGACTTAAAGGAATAGCGATACATAGTATTAATAAAGTAAAATGCAAAGCAAACAACAGGCAGTTGAATTCATGGAGATGTATCAAGATGAAATTTTAGAAAGTCATCGTCTTGAGAAAGAGCGTGAATGTAAAATTAATAGCGTTTTTGGGCTGATGGACACACGGCAAATTATCTTCAAGCACCAAAAACAGATACTAGAAGACGAAAGAACCAAGACCGAAGAAGGTCTAATTGACCAATATTTTAAGCTTAAATGCGAAGATGAAATTGAGAGGGTTAAAGGTGTCTTTACAAGCGTAATCCGAGGAAAATACTTAATAAGCGGTGGTCGCGACTACTTCATAAAGAACTTTACTGGAGTTTTAAAAGAGGATTCTGGTCTTACTCTTACTGATGAATTTTTTTACGGTGAAGTCAAACACCTTGAAACCTCTCTAGGGGTCGATAAACTTTTACAAGCAACTCTACCAACCATTTTAAAGAAAAATAAGGACTACGTTAGAGGAGCAATTTATAAGACTGTGAAAAAGTTTACAGTCGAATGCCAAAAATATTTCGAGATCATGGAGCAGCGAAAATTGAAAAAAAACAACGGGGAACAGTACATAATAGAGCATGAAGGAGTGACGTACAAGTTATTTAATAGAGCAGGGAACAGGATTAACATGAAAATTAATAATAATTTCCTGGACCACTATATTGAAGACGGTTCAAGCACTATTGAAGCAGGGAAAAAGTTGTTGAGGGGTCTACGGAAATACAAGCACCAGTACATGTAAGCGAGCTGAAACCACACGATAATTATTACACATTGGGACGTGTAATG
>CEON01049036.1_pt1 | contig 22476 bp, 18 predicted proteins | sample 530291 | NCBI WGS metagenome assembly CEON01 (sample SAMEA2619888, study PRJEB7988) | marine metagenome | biome: marine biome (ENVO:00000447); feature: surface water layer (ENVO:00002042); material: "saline water (ENVO:00002010), including plankton (ENVO:xxxxxxxx)" | depth 5 m
TGATTTATTTATGGGTTTTTTAAGTCCCTACTTTTGCAAAAGAGACACTTTTGTCTTGAGTTCTTCAATTTTCTTTTCTAAGTCTCTAATTTTTGCATGAGCAAGTTCCAATTGAGAATCTAACTGCAGATATTTTACGTAATACCGTTCATTATCCATGATGATGCTCTGGCAATCTGAGTTGTTCAATCTCTTTTCTTAAAGCACTAATCTCTTGTTGAAGAGTATTGATCTGTGTCTGATATACAATATTTTGATTAAAAAGTTCAAAGGCCTTTTGTTGATATGTAGAAATCACGGCCTGGTATTCTGTTTCATTCATACTTTAGAAATATCCTGCATCGATAGTGATATTATTTAGAGTTCTTTCTCCATTGTCACAGGCAATCAGTTCAGACTGTCCTGCACAATCATTAACCCAGATAGAACCAACCTCAATTGTAGCATAAGAATTGAAAGTTAGTTGTGGATTATCAACACCGATTCCACCACCATCATCAGCATCACGAGCAAAAACAAATCTTTCTCTAGACTGTTCCCATGCGACTGCAGATTTCTTAGCAGCAGTTCCATCATGATAGTTAAAGAGAACACCGAGATCCCAAGTTGTTGTTGAAGTTGGGATACTTCCATCAACAATACCAAGTTCAATGGTTCTATCCTCTACAACAAGTTCTGAGGTATTGACTTGAGTACTTGTTCCTGTGACAAGTAAGTCACCATTAACTGTCAGGCTTTCTTCAAGAACAACATTACCATTTGGTTGAATTGAAATAGATGGAGTATTTGTAGAGTTTCTAATCTCATCCGTGGAAACATATCCAGATAAGAATAAGTTTCTCCACTTTTGTGCCAGAAGTCCTAGATCAAAACTATCTGAAACATCTGGTCTCAGTCCAGAAACAAAGTCACCACCAACATTAATATTGTCGCCAGAGTCGTCTCCAAGATTTACATCACCCTGAAGATTGACAATTCCACCATGAAATGTTGCAATACCAATGAAGGAAGAGTTTCCCTGAACTCTTAAACTTCCTCCGATAGTTGTATTTTTTTCTATCCCAAGACCACCATCAATCTGAACAGCACCACTATCTGGATTACCAAGAATGTTATCGGTTTCATCAGTGAAGTTTACAAGAGATGTTGGATCAAAAACATCTACGTCAATAGTATAGTCACCACCAGATTCTGTGATAGTTACATTATCACCAGCAGTTATTGATGTGACAACACCCGTTAAACTTGAACCATCTCCACTGAAAGAAGTGGCAGTCATGATGCCAGTAACATCAAAGTTACCAAGTCCAAAGATACTTTGACCGTTCAGGTTCAAATCACCACCCAATTCTGGTGCAGTGTCGTCAGAAATATTATTAAGAGATCCAGAACTTGTTGCGGTAATAATAAAATTGCCAGTCCCAGACTCAACGATCTCAATATTTGCGCCTGCAGTTAGGCCTGTGATAACACCTGACAATCCAGAACCGTCACCAACAAATGAACTTGCAGTAATAATTCCAGTAGTATTGATACTATCGGTTGGACCAAAGGTCGATGTAGATACTCCACTAGACCCTACACCGAAAGTTCCACTATATACCGCACCAGTAATATAAACACTCTTACCAGTAAAATCTATACCGAATGGAAGATTTTCTCCAATGAAACAAAGAACACCAGATTGATAATCAAAGAACCATTCGTCATCATTACCAGAACCTGCAGCAAGAACTTGTGTTCCATTTGCGATAGCATTTGCAGCATCACCGGAGTCGTGAATATAAACCTTAACGAGATAGGTTGCACCAATCTCAGGAGGAATCCAATCAGTTATATTTGTTTTCCATGCACAATTAGGCGTTGCAGTAATATCGGGAACAGTCTCAACTGGATCTGAATATACAGTGACAACTCCTCCTGATGGTGTTGCAGCAGGAATTGTAGCAGGAATCAGATCTGATTGTGCCCAAATCTTATCACCACGCAGCAACAGAGGACTTGGAATTGATTCGTTAAATGCTTTCTTCTTTGCATTTACATCAGTTTTAGTACGGCCGTATCCTAGTTTCTTCCAGAGATAATCAACCTTTTGAGATTCTAGAATAGCCATTATACTGATGCCTCCGTTATGCTAAGTGATGAAATGGATTGTCCAGATGTTAATGCGATACGAACAAGAACAACATTGCCCGTAGCGTTACTCATATTCTCTTCACCTAGAGTCATCGTATAACCACCACTTAACGAAGTATTCGGCAGAATCAAGTCGGAGTTGTTAAATGCACAACCATTACTACCATTACCACCAGTCTCTGTTCCTGGAACTCCAGCACCAGAGTATGCGGAATCAGATCTCAACCAGCCATTCAGACCACTGGTTGCGTCAATTGCAGTTCCTGGCAGTGCGATCCAGAGACCAGCAACACCGGAACTATCAATATTAATGTCAAAGTTTGCAACTACCTGACGACGGAATGCAAACGTAAAGTATTGAGTTCCAGTGTCACCACTGCGATCAGGACCACCAGCAGGAAGATATCCTGTAGAGTAATCTGAGGTATCGTGTTGGATTTGACCATCACGAATCATTGCTTCTTGAGTTCCCTGAATACCAGGATCAAGAAGTTCTGTATAGGGATCATTAGTATAGAAATTTGTTGCATTATTAAATGTAGGGGTATCATCTACATCCCCACTAAAATCAAAAATTCGGATTCCATCATCTGTATATGATCCATCACCGAGAGCATCTTCAACAGGAATTGCAATCTCACTAATACCATACTGTTCTGATGTATGAATCTGAATCTTGGTTGGGATCTCACTGCTATAATTGCCAACACCATTTACATTCTTTGCGCGAACTTTAATCTGACTCTCAGTCCTTACGTTCGATGTTGTAATTGGAACTACTAGATCACCGATTGCATATGGTGCAGCAGTTCCAACATTTGCATTTGGAATGCTGCCCGTTAACATTGTTGTAGATCCATCAATGTCAGAGTAACTATAGTCTGTAGTAGAAACTCCATCATTGACTTCTACAATATCATTTTGATCAGTATAACATTGACCAACCAAGTCTTCAATAGTTACACCAGATAATGTTAAACTTGGTGAGCCAGAGTCATAATAAGGAACACCAGAGATATAACGATAAACACCACTGACATTTTCAGAGACCGTTGCACCAGCTATACTTGTAGTTGGATCTGATGTAAGGTCATCCTTCACAAATGAAACAGTATTTGTATCTCCTGTTACACTATGTTGGAGTTGGAAACTGTTTGCACCGACTGCGAGATCAGCAACTGGTTTTGAGATTCTTGCTTTAAATCCTTTATATAATCCAGGATAGTAAATGCTGGATTGGAATGTAGTTGGAGATCCAGTAGAGTCTAACAGTTGATAATCACTCTCTTCAATAACAACCAGACTATCATATGTCCCAGACTCATCACCTGCAAAAGTAAATGTAACAGAACCATCTGCAGATCCACTTACACTTGCAGTGAGTGATCCAGCATCCGCTCCATATGCAAATGAATCGGTCATTGATGACTCAACAGACCCACTCACAACACGGTCAACAACATCTCCATCCGACAACAAGGATGCTCCAGTATTATCTGTTGCCCCACTTGCAAGTCTAGGAGAATTGCCCGTGCTTGGAATATCGGTCAAAGATTTTGTAGACAATCCACCGGGTTGAGAAGGAGAGTCATCATATACCTTTATTGAGATTTCTTTTGTAGTTGGAATTACACTTGGATCAGAACCATTGTGAGAATCAAGAGAAACAATCAGAGTATCAAGTCCTGTGCCACTGCTCGTTCCATCAGTCCAGGTATGTTCCAGTCTTGATCCACCGACACCACCATCAGATGCATCATCGGCAACCGAATCAGTATTTCCGTCTCCCCAAGTTACGGTGTAATCAACATCAAAACCTGTCGTGTTGGTTGTGGTATTCTTGAGGTATAATGATTGACCCTCAACTACATATAAATCGTTGCCGCTGAGTAATGACCCACCGGTTGGATTGCGATAGAGATTAAATCTAACCTCAGGATCTGGTGTATAAACAGTAATATAATCGTTCTTCGCTACCGCAAACTCACTTCCTGCACCGGTACCACTGTCATTCTTTGCATTCAGAGTGATTGAGAACAAACCACCAGCAGATTCATTATATGTGTGATTGAGTTGTGCAAGTGTCAGATCTAGTTCAACATTACCACCATCTCCCCAGTCAACATCAAATCGATCTGCATTTCCAGCAAATGTTGGGGTGAGCGTAATACTAAGTGGCGAACCTCCAGTTGTTTTATCTGCAGTAAAGTCAACCTCAGAAACAGCAGTTCCTTTCAGCATGTTCAATGCAAGTTCATTTAGGTCATCAATACTATCAACAACTGTTGTTGTGCTATTAAGTGTATCTAATGCGCCTGGACTATATGAACCATCTGTTGGTGAACCAAGTGGGATATCTTCTCCACTTCCAACTGCTGCTCCACCACCACCAGCGATCGAAATGTCAATCGTATCAGTGTCTGGATTGTATGCAAACGTATTTCCTGCTCCAACAAAGTTCAGTGCTTTGACTGGTCCTGTTGTGATTGCATTTCCTGCAGAACTGATTCCTAAATTAAATCCTCCAGTTGCAGTTACAATGCCAGAAATATTGAGACTTTCTAAAGCATCTCCCCAAGAAAGATTTCCATCATCGTCTGTGATTAGAAACTTATTTGACTCTGGAGTTGCTGGAAAAGTATAGGTGGTAATTCCTGTTAAACTGTCTGGTCCTTTTAGATTAATACTGTTTGATCCGTCTTTATCGACTAATCGGAGAGCGAGAGCTTCGTTTCCATCTTCCCTCTCCCAATATCTTCCTGAACCAAAAAACTGATTACTTTCTGTAGTTGAGTTTAAACCAACATAAAGATCATATTTGTCAGTTGTGAAACCGGGTTCACCTCCCCGAAGACCGGGAAGATTAATATGAGCACCCCTCTTGAACTGAATAATCGGTGCCGTCATATATCCTCAAAATAATAAATCAAATATATTTATCTTAAAAACAATTCTCCATTTTTAAAAAAGACCCCCATCTATATCCCTATCCAGATTATTCTGAACTATTTGAACAACTTGATCTGTTACAACCAGTTCCTCTGCAGGAACTAATCTATATTTTCCAGTATCTGCATCATAAGCCAAGACATGATCGTCACTTTGTGCCAGATTCTCAATTTCAACATCAGACAGGTTTGAGAGGGCTGAAGGTGCAGTTTTTCTTTGTTGTGCAGCAATGTGAGGTTGATTTTGATTCATCCTCACATTATACGAATTCATTTTAACTCGATAATCTGCCATGTCTTGGAAGAAAGTCTTTCAAGTATTTAGGTTATACCAGGAGTAACCATTGCCATGCCTTCGATCACACGACTTCTATATCCATCATTGATATTTGTAATTACAATATCGTAAAAATATCTTCCAGGAGGAATTGTTGATGTTAAGGTATTGCTCATACTCAATAGAATCTGACCATCATCAGGATCAATTTCTGATGTAAATGTATAGAAAGTTTCTGATCCTGGATGTTTTTTCAATAGAGCGGAAGCAGAATTGTTGAAAATTGTGTAGGGACTTCCATCAGGATTGGTAATCGTGAATGAAGACGAATAATCCGCTCCTTGTTCGATGACTATATTGACGACTGGTACTGCCATCTATCTAAAAATGCTTTTGACTATTTATCATCTCGACATATCATCTGCGCAGTGAACTCTATATCCATCAGCAAGAACATAATGAAAAAAGACTTGGTGATAATAAGTATCATCATTTTCATCCAAAAGATACTCCCCAACATGTCTCGATGGGAGCGGATCTCTCCAGTGAGGACGCTCACAACCCTTATACATTAATCCATCTCCAGGTCTCAAACAAACGGCACGACTCTCTCCTATTTTATTAATCTCTGACTTATCATCACTATAAGTATCCGGAGTCTTTATCCAGAAAGGCCAACACTGCCCAATATTGGTACTTATATTAACACTTACAGAAATTTCACAAGCATCTCTATCAGTATGGCGCAAAAGTTCTTGACCAGCAAAATAAAACCTATCATAATAATATGTATTATACAATTGCCTGCCAATTATTGACTCCAATTTCAATCTAATCCCAGAATGAATCGTTCTATACTGTGGGTGGCCATATGTTGCAAGAGATCCTTCTACCTGCCCCTCACATTTATCAAAGTCATATTGATCTTCTCTCTTACCCCAATACGTTATTTGTCCCCTCTCTTCCGGCACAGAGCGAAAAAGATCTTCTGCATCCCAAAGGTCATGAATGATTAGATATCCATTCTTATCAAACTCCTCATTACGAGTCCAAGAGGTTCCAGTATTCATTTTTTCCTGGAATTGTAGTTGTTGCATATTCATAGTTTACTTCCACCTTGGACCAACAGTCCAACCAACGATAGACTTACGAAGACCAGACTTTACAGGAAGAACGCGATGTTGTGTGCGAGAATCAAATAAAATTATAGTTCCTCTTTTTCTAGGAGCAAAATAAGATTTACCAGTTTCATCCATTAACTGGAAATTGCCCCCCTCGTAATCATCAGGATGAGATAGTTGTAATGAAAACGACAGTTTACGAACAAATTCACTATTCTCATTTACAAAATCATTTTGTCTATCATTGTTATATGATTGTGGTTTATATGCTCCAATAATACCAGCGTCGTTATGCCACCCATAAAATTCTCCAGGACCATATTGAGTGTATTGCATTGATTCGCCATCAATACATCTCAAATCATATAAAAAATTTTCTCTGTTAGCTCTGGAGATATAGTGCCAAATAAACCCACCAACCCAATGTTCACTGGGAACCCATGTATTTTTAGAATTTCTCTTTTCCTTATTTATCGCACCACCCTGAAGATAGGAGTCACTCATATCAGAATCATACTTTATAGAAAGATCTCTTTCCATTATATTTACAATTTCTTCAGGTATATCAGAATAATACCAAATAGTTTGAAATGCCATAGATCAAATATATTTTAAAAATTTGGATGGAATATAATCAATTATAAGATGAATTCTATCATATGTTGAATTGTTCTCAACATGATGATCTTTTTTATTATTTATTTCTACTAACTGGCCTTGTTTAAGATTAAAACTTTGATCACCAATAAAAAAAACCGATTCATTATTTGTATTAATGGGCAAATGAATTCTATGGGATAAACTAAAGTTTAATCCATCATCATAGTGTCTCTTTATTTTTCCTCCAGGTGGTATCAAAGAAAATTGAACATTATCTATAGATCCACTACCATAAGTTGAATTGAGAATCTGTGTAATATCTTGAGATATATTGAAAAAATTATTTACTATTTCTGGGTGATTTATTCTTGACCTCTCTACAAGAAACCAGTTCTTACATCCAGAAAAATATTTCTCTCGATTATAATCATTATTCTCAGAAAAGGATACATAATTTTCTATAAAATTAATATATTTTTCAGGTCTAACAATTCCAAGATATTTTAAATGATTTGGTTTATTCATATAAAATCCGTGGTGTAATCAAAGTTGTAAAAATCTGACGAGTAGTAATCTTTTACGAACTGCTTTTCTTCAGATCCATAACAATTAAAATATTCATACTCAGAATAATTTCCTTGATTTATATGTGGAAGAGATATGCTTAGATCGTTTTCTAATTCTTTCAGATTCTCAAATTTGTAAATTTTATCTAAACCAATATCTCCCGATTCATCAAGACAGTAAAAAGATTGTGAATATGAAATCATTTTTGTCTTTGGGAATACTGCACCACTCTTTATTATATCAAGAAATTGTCTAAATGTATATTCGGTATCATTAATCCTATTAAAGTGTTTGTAATAACTAAATGTTCTTCGATAAGGATTTCTAACAACAGTAAATTTGTACGCATTAACGATATTATTATTCCTTTCTAATAAAAATAATGGATCATGTTTAGCATGTTCAACATAATTCCACCGACTATTTACGACAGAAAATATTGATTGTCCAGCAGTTTTTGGGATATGTACAAATAATATCAATTTCTCCAAAATTCCATTCCCCTACACCTTTCAAGTATTTCTTTTGGTAAAACTTCTTCAGGATCTTTTGATTGATACTCAATCTTTGATCTAACATCATGCAATCCCGGAAGATTGTAATAAGCAATATCCGTATCTGCGACTACATTAAAATTTTCAATATAGTCAAGATTGTGTTCATACTCTACCTCTCCCAAAAAATTATAAATCCTCTTCATAGTATTGCGTGGACTTGAAACCAAATCTCTATACTCCACGAATAAAATTCTGTCTAACAAATTATTATCAAAAGGGAAGTGAATATTATTCATAGCACTTCCAAGTATAGTGTCAAGTATAAAATTACATCTATTATAGTCTGTCAGAGGAAATTCTTTCTCTATTACTCCAATGTCAATAACATTAAAATTGACTCCATCGTATGTCCTATGGATTAAAGTCAAAAATGATGTCAATATTTCTGATATATCTCTAACCGGACATATTATTTTAGCTCTCTGTCCAATATACTCCTCGATATAATTTATTTGCGCAGGCCAGTCTCTATTTTTATCAAAAATAACAGGATGGTCTATATCATAATAGTAGTTCTCAATTATAGACGATATTATCTTATATGCACTACCAGGTCTCGGAGAAGATTTATAATATTCCAACTCCTGAATATTGTTTTCAATACCCTTCATTATATTCAATACTGGACTCAATGGACCAGAATAAAATCTTGGATTCTGATTTAGAATTGAAGATAACAAAGTCACACCGGATCTATGAAGACCCGCAATAAAATAATATTTTTTCATATAAAATTAAGAGTTTGATGTATCTGGCCAAGAAATATCCAAAGTAAGATTTTTAATGTCTGTAAGATTCTTACACTCGTCAACCAAAATCGATGCAGAATTTTCAACATCAAAACAATCTTGAATATAGTTTGATACAAAATTTAATAGGTCAATCATTTCTCTTTTAGACATATCAACATATCCATCTACAAACTTCCATGCAGTCATAATACCATCTTCTTGATTTGCTAAAGATGAAACTCTTAATGATAAGGAAGTTCTAGTGTTATTTGTTAAATTAATTCTATTTCCATTAAATATCAAGGTCTCTTCAGTCTTTTCTTTTCTATCTGTAGCAATATATGATTTAATGTTGGCTTTGCTTGAATCCATCCAATTTGAGGAAGTTGAAAAGGTGTTTAATGTCCCATTTTTATAGGAAAACCACCCCAAGTTATCATGTCCTGCCCAGGATAAATTTGAAAGTTTATCATCATCAAAGAAATTCAACCCACTGACATTTGACCAGTTTTTTGGCAACTTAGTTAATGGGGATATTATTTGTAATGTATTGATATCAACTAAAGCGTATAAATCAACCATTTTCTTGTTCCTCTTCTGGTGAATCTAAATTCTCTTTTTCTTCCAAAGAATCCATTAATTGTTGAACTCTAACTTTTTCGGTTGGAAGTTGATTTTCTTGATATTTCTTTTCAAGTTCTTTACCCTCATAAAGTTGCCATGCAGCAGCACCTTTCCATGAAATTTTATCAAGGGGAACTCTTTGTCCAATAACATCTTCCCACCCTCTCCATGATGCAAAATCCTGCTTAGGCCTCATTGCAATCTCAATACCAAGACCCGCAGCAAGTTGTTCGATTAATTCAACACCTTCTGTTGGTTGCATCTGGGCATAAACACTAGCAACATCAGATCTCATACCAATTTCAACAACTCCACCAAATGCAGTACCTACAGTTATTGATCTTGCTCTGTTACGATTCTGCTGTATAGAAAGATATTCATTTTCTGCACACAACAAATCAATCTTTTCTCTAAGTTCAGAAACAGTTTCACGATTTCCTTCTGACATGCTTTTTTTAATATCAACTATATGATTATTTATCATTGAGAATTCCATGAAATAGTAACTGATCCTCCAGGACCAACAACAATCGGATATGAAGTGGATGGAGATACTGCAACCGGATAACTTAAACCAGGAGTTCCTGCGAAACCATCCCCTCCAGGATTTGCATTGCCATCAGCTCCTTTAGTTCCAAAATTGCCAAGACCAGCATCTCCAGCAGGTTCTCCTGGGGTTCCATCTTGTCCATGGTAAGCGCCGTTGCCAGGATTACCAGGGCTGCCATTATTACCATATCCACCATTATTAGTGCCGCCGCCACCGCCGCCACCGCCGCCGCCACCGCCGCCGCATCCCCAATCACCATATCCACCATATCCGCCATGACCACCACGACCACCACGATATCCACTACCGCCACCATTTCCACCATTACCACCATTTTGACCAGCACCATGCGATGGTGATGGATTTCCATAACCCCCATGACTTCCGCCAGGACTTCCTCCATAGCCTCGATTACCTTGACCGCCATTACATCCACCGGTGCCGCCGTTGCCGCCACTTCCCGCGTTACCACCACCGCCACCATTGCCACCATTGCCAGCATTTCCGGGGTTGCCTTGATTTCCCGCATGACCACGAGTTCCGGGATTTCCAGCAGATCCCGCATTTCCACCGGTGCCACGGTTGCCAACAGAGCCAGGATTTCCTGTGCCAGCAATTCCACCAAGTCCACCAGGAAAAACAACACCTAAAGCAGAACTAGCTTGACCATTATCTCCAACAGTTCCATCATTTCCAGGATTTCCTGGTTCTCCTACAGGTCCAGGAGTTCCCGGATTCCCAGGATTACCAGGATTCCCAGGATTATAATACCCATAATTTCCAACATTACTATAGCCATCGTTTCCGGGACTTCCAGCACCTCCATGAGTTCCGCCGCCACCTTTGGATCCATTGGCACCTGGACTGTTGCCGCCACTGCCACCAGAACCTCCCGGCGCACGTTGGCCACCATTACTATTTGGGCGTTTACCATAGCGACCATTATATCCAGTTTGTCCACTGGAGTAGGGCATATTTGGTCCGTGCTTACCAGCGCCACCGCCGCCTCCACCTGCACCACCGCCACCTAGTCCTGGCTGCCCCCTATTCCCACTATTTCCAGTTCCACCATTTCCATTATATCCATAACCCTGAGTTCCACCATTTCCATAATTTCCAGGATTTCCCCTGACTGTTGAACCAGCACCACCTGTTCCCGCTGTTCCAGGATTTCCTGGTTCTCCTGGAGCACCAACTCCAGCTACCGTTACATCAGTCAATCTTGGAGGTGATATCCAAGTTGCTGGAGCATTAAAAGTAACTGATCCTGCAGCTTCGCTACCTGCTCTACCAAGAATTCTTCTAGTTGACATAACTTACTCGTAATAGAACCAACCTGTTATTATATATTTTGGAGTGTTTCCAAAAACAACATTTCCTCTATGAGCATGTGTAAATGCTGCTGGCCAAATAATTAAAGTATTTTCTTTTGGAGGAATCCTCAATTGTTGGTATAAGAATTCTGTTTCCCCCGCTCCATCTTCATCTAATGTATTTAGATAAACACTATATACCAAACCTCTGGCACTTTCACCTGGACCATTTCCTTGCTCTGCGTGCCAAACATGATAACCAGCACCCGGAATTGTTTTCTGCATCTTCATAGAAGTGCATCTCAAATCGCTACTTTTCAAGATATCATATTCTTCTACATAATCATCAAAGCATACTTGAAGATGATCCAAAAAAATTCTTTCAGAAAATTTACCTTGAAACCTATCTGGTTGATGATTTTTTAAATTTAAGAACATATGAGTGTCGTTCTTAAATACTTTATTTGCATTTTCCGATTGTTTCCGATTAATGCACATTCCTTGAGAATTAAATCTCTCAAACTCATCAATCATATGACGACAATACCCATCAGGGAAAACATTGTCATACATTCCTATAAAATTATTATATTTTGCATTCATAGTATTTTAATTGAAGTTATATATTGCAACGTTGCCATACCAGTTTGCTCCTCCATCGGAAGAAACAAACACCCATATATCAGTCTTTCCACTTGCTGTGGTTCTCGAAGGTGTTGTGTTAGCAGGCCATTTAATATTTGAAGGCCAAACGATTGCTTGATTATCAGCACCATTTGTAAGAACTAAAGTAAATCCAATTGAATCTATACTAATTCCTGTATTAAAGGTAACATTTGTTGATGGTTCACTCAAAGTTGCAACAACATGAGATCCATTTGATAGATCAATTTCCATATCAGTGCCGCCATTACCAATGTCATTACACTTTTCTGCAAATTCTGTGGTAATTAACCCACCATTAAAAGTAGAACTACCATTAAAAGTAGAACTACCAGAGACAACTAAAGAATTAGTTGCAATATCCTCGGTAATCCCAGTTAAATTGGATCCATCTCCATAGTAGGTTACATTACTAGATGGTTCTGCTGAAGTAATAGTTCCAGAACTAATCTCTACATTTCCAATTGTAGATATGCCGGTAAGATTAATATCTTCACCGGAGAAAGATGTTGCAACAATTGTTGGTTGAAATCCAGTAGCACCTACTACTTTCCATGCACCGTTATCATATGAATATATGATACCAGTTGAAGTATTGGTCCATGGCGATTGACTAGGATCTGGAAAATTAATAACTGACACTTTTGATTGTCTCCTTATATAATCGGTGTTTTGAAGTTATTTTCTCTTTTGATTATTTATCAATAAAAAAAGACCCCCCACAGTTGTGGGGGGGGTAATCAAATAGTTATGCAATTAAAGATCAATAACCTCCGCCAGAGGAATCTCCACTTCCACTAGATCCACTAGAAGAATCTCCACTTCCACTAGAAGAATTTCCACTTCCACTAGAGGAATCTCCAGAAGAGTCTCCAGAAGAATCTTCAGAGGAATCTGCAAGCAATGCCGCATTCGCTGCTTCCATGTTTGCCAGGTTTTCGAAAAGTGTTGAAGAACCAATCCTCAGCGTGCCTGTCTGAGCAGCACCCCAAGGAGTAACTGCAGTTTCATCTGCAGTTGGTAGAGCTCCTCCAGGGAATGGTTCACGAGTACGAATACTAATAACACCACCATCATGAGGTGGATAAGCAGCACCACAAACAAAAGTTATCTTAGTACCAGTAGAGACCTTTATTCTTATTAGGTTACCTGATGGGATCGTCCGACCGGGAGTAAAGGTCATTGTTCCCAACTCTGAGAATCTATCAGTGTTAGTTCCAAGTGGTTGGAGATCTGATTCTGCAGGGTCAAGACTACTGCTATATGTCTTGTATCCATTGAGGTGCGCCGCATCCCACAGGGCTGTCGAATGAGTTGTGAAGGCATAATTATCTCTGTAAACCCACATGTCAGGGGTATCAGTAGTTAGTGTGCCGCTATAATAATTGGTTGAACTTATTATGGAATTGTTGATTTTTATCTGATACAGTTTTATCGGTTGATAGCGGTTGTCGTTGTTTCGAGACCCTTCTCCTGGGAATACACCTTTATCAGCACTAAATTCAATTGCTGTACAATCGTAAGGTAATGTGACCTGCATCCAAACAGAATCGCCATTTTGGTTTGGATATTCTGTTGTTGTTTCAGCACCAAGGCGATGCTTATCATTATTAGATATTTCATAAGCATATGTATGAACTCTGACTAGTGGTCCATCAACTTGATCATCATTTATATGTACGACTTCCCACAGATCATTCGCATTAGAGGTACCTATTCCAGACTCCTGTAGATAATCAGCAGTAGCATATGTAACTGGATCAACTGGGGCATACATCCAGGAATCCTTAGTAAAGTGCATTGTTATCTCATTTCCTATATTTCCCTCCTGGATGCAAACATATTGTTCTTTTGTGATCAAGAATGGAAGTGTCTGATCATAAAATACAACTCCGTCGAAAGAAACCTTTAGTTGACCAGTATTTGAATTATATTCAAATCCAACACGTTCACCAGCATAATGTGGTATATCTCGGAACGCAATGGAATTTTCATGATAGATATATCCTTGTTGCCAACGGTTATCAGTCTCGGGATACGAAGTATTCGGTTGTGATAGAAGTATACGCCAATCACCCGTGTAGGTCATTCCACTACCAGTATTTCCATCCCAGTCATTAAGCCAAACCTCAAATTTAGCATGTGGGGTAGTGAGAGTGTTGTTATCATCAGCAAAAGTAGTAGATGAAACCTCCCAATAATATGTTCCAGTATTTGGTTTCATTCCCCTGGCAGAGAAAGATTTGCCTGCGAAATTTCTACCAACATTTCGGAGAGTCAGTCCATCCTCACTAAGTGTCCTATAAACTGTAGAACCATAAGTTAATTGAGTTTTGTCTGGGTCCAGTGTATTTGGAAGTAAGACGGCATCAGAAATTTCAACCAGGTCACCGACAGAAGGTTCAAATTCTTGAGTGAATAGTCCAGAAGATAATTTTACATGCGCATCCGTGTGACCTTCGACAGTGGTTACAGAATCAATAAATCTACCAGGAATCTCAAGTGGCAATTTAACATATCCAAGAGTATTCGCCACAGCTAGAGTCTTAACTCTAACTTCTGCATTAGGTGCGCTGGACCAAGGAAGGTCTACCTCAAGCGAATCTACATCAAATGTTAATGGCGCACCAGGTCCACCATTATCCCCATCTGCTGTCAATGTAGATGGGAATGATCTTCCAGCGCCCCAGATAATTCTTACAGCTCCAACTCCACCATCACCGGCGGCAACGCCCTCATGAGTGGAGTTATCGGAACAACCGCCACCACCACCATAGACACCACCATCAGATCCAGTCGTATAGGTTTGTCCCGTGGTGCCACCAGATCCACCAGATCCACCCAGCCATCCACCTGCTCCATTGTCACCTTCGCCTTGGAGTCCTACACCACCGCCGCTACTAAATCCGCCGCCGCCACCGCCGCCAGATCCATCACCATGTGATCCTCCATTGACTGCTGCGTTACCGCCATTTCCAGAGTAACCACCAGCACCACCGCCACCGCCGTAGCTACCGCCGCCATCGAGGGCAAAAGCTCCACTACCACCATTACCACCACCATCTCCAGTGAAAGTACCGCCAGCAGAAGTGGTGCTAGTATCTCCAAAATCTCCACCACCACCTCTTACTGTAGATGTATTGATGAAATAACTATCCCCGCCTGCTGTGGGACTAGTTCCACCAACTCCTCCTGATCCAACTACCACTGTATATGTTTGACCAGGAACTACTGGGATATCATTCTTCCATCCAAGGCCGCCGCCACCGCCACCAGATCCATAGGCACCGATACCACCATTACCAGCATAAGGTTGAGCACCTCCACCAGCTCCAACAGCAACTACAGAAACAGAGGTTACATCAGCAGGTGCTGTCCATGTATAAGTACCAGCAGTTGTGTATTCTACTTCGCCTGCTGGAACAGGACTACCACCTGGACCACCAAGATCTTCGTCTGTAAGAGTAAAAGTATCGTTTATTTGATAGTTATCACCACCGTTTACCACACTAACATCAACAGCACCATCGTCACCGACTGTTGCCACAACTTCCAGATTTGTTCCACTACCACCTGTAGGTGTCAATCCGGGGTATGTACCTGGAGTACGAGCAGGGTCAGCAGCACTTACATTACCCAGAGTTTTTACTTTACCTGCAGAAATTAATGGTGTAAATCCTGCAAGGCTAACTGTAATATATCCTTCACCAGATATTTCCGATCCACTGTCCACACTTGTTATTTCAAGGAATCCATTCACAACATCCAGAGGAGAATTGCTAACTTCAAGATATTTACCAACCGCTGCTTCAAAATCTGCAGCGAAAGAACCAGAAGCCAGTCTTATAGTTACACCCGTAGTAGTTTGCTCGTAACTTAAAGTAGAAATTTGCTCGTTCTTGATCTGAATACCCTCTGTAAAAAGTAGCTTCCCAGCGGTACTATCGCCCGTTTGGAAATATTGATACTCGGATGTAATAGTCTCTGCATTAGATGAATGATATTCGACCTTAACTCTATACTGCGTATTTTCTTCTAGGGTAGGTCTTTCTGCCCAAGGTATTGCTCCATCTTGATCGGCTATAGGTGAATAGTCATCTGCTACAGTGACCACAGTCCATGGATCAACATCAAATACTCTAGACTCCAACGTCCATCGGCGGAAAGCAACGGTTGCATCACTAGCTTGAATAATTGCACTAGCAGCATTCCTTGTCGTAAACTTAACCGCATCTGGACTCAATCCATAAACAAGAGGTTCAGATACTTTTAATCGATCACCAACTGTTACTCCATCAATAGAAGGAACCTCTATTGCACGTCCACTTACAGATAAAATATCAATCTCAGTTTCGGTGCCATTATCTATAACAGGAAGTGACCCATCAAATAGATCAGAAATTTCGAAATTTGGTACGAAGCTCTCATCTTCGGATTTAAAAATGCTAGAACTAGTAAGGTTAATAAATCTCGCTTCTTCCTTAGTAGTTGTAAATGTAGGAAGTGTTCCATATGGAAGTTCTCGCTCAGTTAAAAAGATAGATCCATCAGCACAGGCTATAACAAATCTATCGTCAACATATTCCATAGCAGTAATTCTTGAGGCATCATTATCAGTGCCGCCAGGTTTGGTTGGTAACATCGTTTTAAGACCAAACCCTGTCTGGCCACCAGGTAACCAAGAGTTTGTAATTTTATAACCTTGCTGGGCGACTACGGGAGAATAACCCCTCCTTCCTGCAGTAATATAAACTCCATTACCATAAACAATTGACGTATAATCTACTCCATCATCAGTGATACTACTTACAGTCCAATTGGCACCATCTGTAGTCGTTGCAACTTTCCCGATTCCGAAGGCGGCAAAGGTACCATGATCAGGATTATATACTACACCTTCATACATGACATTGTCGGTACCACCACTGGTATTGTTTGCATTATTAACGACATTCCAGTTTATACCATCAGTTGACCATTCTGGATAATGCTTGGCATTATTTGGAGACGACATAGTATATCCTGGAGATACCCAAATTCCATTACCGTAAGCAATAGCATATGTTCCTTGCCAGTTCTGATATGTCTTAGTAGATCTACTCCAGTTTTCTCCGCCATCATCAGAATACATATATGGCGATGTGCCACTATAAGTACTTATTTGAGGCGCAACGCCAGCAGCTACAATACGACCAGTAGCTGGGTTAATATCCACGTCAGTATAATATCCGGTTGAAGGGACTGTAGTAGCAAGATTCCAGGTAATACCGTCATCAGACCACATAGCTTGCTTATTAGGAGTACCTCCAACTGCGACAAATCTACCGCCAAAATTATCATCTCCGGTATATATTACTCTATACCAATATGTAGCCGTATCGGGGAGTGTGGCGATTTCCCAAGTTGTTCCCCCAGTTGTGGAATAAGCTACGCCTTCATCACCAGTCAGAAGCACGTAAGTTCCCTTTCCATAAGCTATGCCTCTTATTCCCGAACCATTAGTAGAACCATCTGGTCTACCATCAGTGTAATAGTCTTCTCGACCTTTGAGAAGTCCAATATCATTACGCTGATCGAGCATACCACCCACAAACGATGCAGATGTTGATTCAATGGTATCAGTTGCTGGAAGATAAGTAAAATTCTCTCCATCATTTGGAAAGGGTGTATAAACTTCTAATGGAGAGCCAAGTGAACCAGTAAAATTGACATCCGAAGAAAATTCTATCCAATCCTTCCCATTCCAAACTTTAAGTACGCATGGAGAAATTGAAGTATCTGTCCAGAAAGATCCAGTAGCAGGATTTGTTGGAGCGGTCGGTGAAATTGCATTACCACCATAAAAAGATACAGTAGAATCAACATATGACTTTGTAGCCACATGATTATCTGTAGTGGGATCAATAGTTGTTACACCTTGCGGAAAATTTGGGCCGCCCGTTCCTTCCTTATTTACTAGTTCATCAGATCTGAGTTTTGACATCTTTCTTCTTTGTAGTAGGTCAATGTTTTATTCTTTTATTATTTAGGATATGAAAGGTCTGACGACCAATTTTTTTCCGGAGATTTTTTTGCGACTTTTTTGAAATTAAAAGTCGAATTTGGTCAGATAATAATTATGATGCCGGTTGAGTTCCATACCAAACACCATTGGTATATGTATAGATAACTCCGGTATCTGGATCTGTCCAAGGAGATGCACCAACACCTGGGAAAGTAACAGTTACTGTTTTGAATGCATTTACTTCAGACCAGTTAGAAAAACTAACTGCTGGTTCCAAAGAACCATATCTTACACGAATATAATATTCCTTATTTGCCTCGATAATAATATCAGATGGTACGGTTTGAGGCACATCTCTAACTATATTTACTATAGATTTTTGAAGATTGGTTGTAAACGTAGAATCCTCCGCAACATTCCACTCGACAGTTCCCCACTTACTTATTGCACCTTTAGATACTGTTGGAATAGATGAACTAGCAGTATCCCAGATTGGCCAGGGATCTGGATAAGTTATATCAACACTTCTTGTACTACGAGCTTTCATACCAACTGTCCAATCGCCAAGCGCGAATGGGTTGAGGAGAGCAAACACATTGCTCGGGGTACCAGCCACCTGCATATAGTTTCCAGAAGCTACCGCTGTGCCGCCATAAGAATCAGCATCATAAAGGATTTCCATACCATTCAGAACAGTTTCAAGTGTTGCTCCAGGAACTATCTCTCCAGTATCAAGCATCCGTATTTTATCATCTGCAAAAGTTACTCTTTGATTCGGATTTGACCAACTAGTACCATCATATGAATATGCAGTGACAGCAGTACCAGTAGCATACATCGCCCAAGTAGCAAATTTAACAAACTTACCGCCACCATAAGCGATTGGTCCTCCCCACTGAATTGATGCCACTGATCCAACAGCACCTGCCGCATTGACCCAATTAATTCCATCAAAAGAATACATTGTATAACCAGCAGAAACATCGTCAGAGTCTTCTGCGATAGCTACATATGTAGGTTTACCGTTGGGTTCTCCATAAGCAACACTTGTCCAATTGGCAGTTTTTGGTACTTCTCCCGCAGCCCAGTTAAGACCATTAGTTGTTGCACCAGTTAAATCAGTTGAATAATGCGCACGCTTTCCTGATGAGGGGATCACAACAAACGTTGGTTGCCCATTAGGTTCTCCATATGTAATATCGATATAACCGGCGTCAAGCAGACCCTGCGAGCAGTTGATCCAATTAATACCATCAGTAGAATACATCGCTCTGTAGGTTCCAGTCTTCGCAATAGCGACAAACATACCATCTCCATAGGCAACACTTGTCCACATGTTGTTTGCGTCATCGGTAGTAGCGGAACTTTGCCAGTTAATACCATCATAAGAATACATGGAACGGTTTCCACTGCCGCCTTCAGCAACAGCAACAAATGTTGGTTGACCGTTAGGTTCTCCATAAGTAACTTGAGACCAAGATATGTCAAGTGCAGCAGATGCAGCATTCCAAGTGATAGCATCTGTTGACCACATTACACGATTGGTTCCATCTTTAGCAACGGCAACCCACTTACCATTACCGTAGGTAACTCCTGTCCAGTGATTTGTTTCTGCCTCCTGATGAACTGCAACATTTGTCCAATTAATACCATCAGCAGACCACTGCACACGCCTATCCGATACCATGTTGTTAGCTTGTGTGCGAGTAACACAAACAAACTTACCATCACCATAAGCGAGATCTGTAAAATCCGCAGAGATGTTTATAGATGAGGTTGACATGTCACCACCATGATAATCAATATTTGTGATTTCACTTGTACTTGGAATATAGGAAACAGTAGGATATCCTGACTTGTGTGGTGGTGTCAAAACTACAGGATCTACAATTCCCATCAAATATGAAACTCCTCCAGCCATTCCAGAAAATTCTTCCCAAACACTTCCATTCCAACACTTAAGAACATTTAAAGAAGTTGAATTATCTACCCAGAAAGATCCAATCGCAGCATTTGCTGGAGGAGTAGAAGAAACAGAATTTGCAAACCCACCAGATAACATACTATCAACATATGACTTGGTAGCTACATGATTACCCGCAGTTGGTTCTGCACATGTGGCTCCATATGGAAGATCTGGAGATCCCTCATCGACGACATCTACAATCTCATCAACTCTAATCTTAGACATATTTCGTACAGTAGTAAGTGAACTTGTATTCTTTTATTATTTAGAATGTAAGAGGTCTGAGAGAAATATCTCCCACTTTTTCAAATCAAAGCAGATATTCACAATTGTGGTTTAATCAGGTGGTGGTCTTAAATGTATTAACTTCAGACCACTCAGAGAATACATCAGGTTGATCGTCAGAAAGATATCTCACACGAACATAATGTGCTCTTTGAGGTGATAGTGTAAATCCTGATGGACCAGTCTGAGCACCAGTTCCATTTAAAGGTTCTGTAATAGTTTGAAGATTTTTTGTAAATTCTGGATCTTCTGCCAACTGCCACTCAGCGAGTCCCCAATTAACAGATCCTCGTGTAACTGCTGGAGCAGATGCAACAAGTACCAATGTAGATGGATCATCTGGATCAATCGTAGGTATAACTGTCATAGCATACTCGGTATAGAAATTATCACCGACTGACCATGTAGAACCTGAATCGGTTAACGTAATGGTATTTCCAGAACTTTCATACACTTGTGAACTTGGAGAATTAAAGGTCACTTTTACGTTCCTAACCGATGCGGAAACATCATGAAGCATATATGATCTAGCAGATACCAGTTGACCTTCGCCATGAATAAATGTATCTGGAAGTTCTACAATGCTCGATTCTGATAGATCTGTGACTACCTGTATGTCACTGCTGAGGTTACTATAGATATTATGTTCAATGTTCTGATTGTAAAGCAGACCACTGTGATCACCTGTCATTGACCCATCACCAGGAAGTTTTACAATAAACGAGGATTGTGGATCATTCCACGTTTCCACCGTTCCCCGGTACCTAGGATGTCTATCAGTAAGCCAGGTTGTATCAAAGTCGGGACCAAATGATGCCGTGGAACCACAGATGTAAATGTTACCAGCATTATCAGTTTTTACTCCGGTTGGTTTTTCTTCTCCAGTCTTGGTCACTCCACCTCTACCTTCACCAATAGAGCGTGACCACAGCAAATTGCCAGAGGAATCATATTTAAGAATAACGATTTTGGATGTAATCCTATCGTCAGTATAATATCCCCCCAGTTCCAAAGCAATAACAATATTGCTAGAACTATCAACTGTTAAGAATTGAGATTTAATGGTTAGATGCGAAGCTTTCGAGAGAGCATAGTCACTACCAGTAGCTTCGCCGTAGACATCCTTACTGATCTTCTGCGATTGACTTTCAACTCCAACAATATGTGTTAATCCGCGAGCACCAGTGTATTGTAATTTGAAAGAACGCTGCCATATGATAGAACCTGAAGTATCTTGCTTAATAATATAGTTTTTACCAGTGTATTTTTGTTGGACAATCGCATAAACATTATCTGAGTCATCTATTGTCATAGCAGAACCGATGTCCTCTTTAAGATCGGCGATGAAACCTGTTTGACCACTGTCATATTTCTTCAACCATTGGAGAGCGCCTGAAGAATTATATTTAATCATTATAGCATCTTTACCACTAGTAATAGGAGGAACTTGATCAGAAGCAGATACTACAGTTTCACTAAGACCACTCATAAACTTAATATCACCAGCAGAGCGATCCATCGGTGCATTTTCAATTTCATTCATATCATAAACAAATGCCAGACCTGCTGATAGATTAAATTCTTTAAGAGAATCTAACTCCATTCCGAAAGCACCAACAACAAGTTTACCATCTGTTGATAGAGCTACTGATGCTCCATAACGGAAACCTTCATCATAGTCGTTATCATCAGACAATCCTATTTCGTAATTAACATCCTTCAATCGTTTTCCATTAGTTCCATCAAGATTATAAATGTATACTGAACCAACCTCTTCAGTTACTCTGTATTTCTTATTACGATAATCATAATATGTGTTATTTAAACCGTCACCACGCCAATAATTTGTTGGAACATTCTCCTTGCCAGCTCCAATAGCAATTTTACCATTCAATATGCTCATTGAAGAACCAAAGTCAGACTCAGTAGATGACGTTCTCATTCTTTCATCGATTTCATTATGAGTATCGTCACTTACTTGATTAATTTTGACTTCGTTAGTTCCGTCCAAATCGTAGATATATACTGCCGGTGCCACTGAATTAGGGTCGATCATGGTCTGATATCTCCACCTTCTACTAACATAGACGCGCTCGATTACAATTTCGCCGGGGGCAGAAATAGCAATTTTACC
>CEON01027059.1_pt1 | contig 22397 bp, 4 predicted proteins | sample 530291 | NCBI WGS metagenome assembly CEON01 (sample SAMEA2619888, study PRJEB7988) | marine metagenome | biome: marine biome (ENVO:00000447); feature: surface water layer (ENVO:00002042); material: "saline water (ENVO:00002010), including plankton (ENVO:xxxxxxxx)" | depth 5 m
TTGTTGATTACTTGTTGTTGTTAGCTAGGTTAGATAGAGGGGCTTTATGCCCCTCTTCTATTAACTTGCTGATGCAATAAAGTATTCAACTTGCACTGCAGCTGTATCTGCCTTAGCTTGTATCTCATCAATGTTTGCAAAAGATACATCACTACCAAAGCCTATTCCAGACTCTGCGTCCATAACATTGTTACCAAGTATAAAATGGTCTTCTGCTTCTACTTTTACAAAGTATTCAAGTGAATTTGTTCTTATTCTTAAAGAAAGAAAATTACTTGCATCTAAATTAGTTATGCGTAGATATTTTACAGTGCCATCTGCAAAAGTCCCTGCAGCGTTGGCTGCTGCAAATTTAATAATGTTAATCCAAGATGTTCCTACATCCATTATTCTGTGATCTACTTCATCGACAGTTACAGTTTGTGTATTTGTTGTACCTCTGTCAGTAGAACCGTCACCTAATGTAACGGCTTCAGTTACTGTTATTGTTAGTGTTGCCATTGTCTATAATTATAAAAATTTGTATTAATCCTAAAAAAAATTGTATTTCATAATACGGTGCATACTCTTCAGGTTGGAAGTGTCGCACTCCAAATAATAACCCTTTTGCCCATTGTATGCCAAACGTAAATGTCATTAGTCTTCGTCTTTAAAATATTCGTCTTCTATATAATCAGATAATCCATAAGATGTATCTAAATCTTTTTCTGTTATTACAGTCCATTTGTATATCTGGTTTGTTAAAGGGAATACTTTACCCCATTTATACATTGGGTGATCTCCTCTGTAGTCATCTTTTAGTATGTATCTTTGTGTACCATCAAATGCTCTTGTAACATCTGTTATTGTTTTAAGTGCAGGTGACGGATCTTTGAATACACTAATAAATGTAGCAGGATTTCTATAGTAACTTAAGTCTTGCTCTACTCTAAATAATATATTTAGTAGCGCTTTTAATGCTGGATCTGATAATGCTTCTTCATCATCAGTGTCATCTGCTAGACCTTTTAACATTAATCCTAAAGCCATTATAGTTATCTGAGCTTTCATAGCTGCAAATGTTTTTCTTAAGTTTATTGCATCTAAATTGTCTTCTACACCACTCATTATACTATCAGTAGATTGTCTAGTAACACGTTTTAGTAATAGCTTCATCATAATTTTAGATGAGTTAACTATACCTACATCAAATATACTATTATATCTACCTTTTGTGTATCTACCTAGCTGATCATTCCACACTTTTTTACTATATCTCGTGTTAAACCCTTCAAAAGCCCATGTTCTAAAGATTGTAAATAATAAATTAAAGTCTTTACTTTTAACTTTAACTAGAGAGTTAGGATCATAGTTACCGTGTAATTTTTTATTCATCTCAATTGCAGCATCTCTAAATTTAGTGTAAGAGTTTCTTGTAGTTGCTTCTAAGTTATTAAAATCCCATTCTTTTTGGTATCCAAACTCTTCTACATTCCATGTAGCATCTTTGTTAAATGCTTCATATAAGTTACGCTCATTACCCTGAAGGTCTACAACTGTTGTATTTAACATCTTAGCTATAGCAGACATACCTTGCACTATAAATTCTGTAGATTGTTGTATGTACATAGGAGAAAGTTTACCTAGCATTTTAAACTTTTTATCACCTCTTGCTGCTGGAGATCCGTATGTTATCTCACGCATTTCAAACAATAAGTTCATACGTTTCATGATAGCTGATGCTTTCGATGCAGATGGATTTACTGCAGAAGCCATTACTATTCTTAGAGCTTTACCTAGCTCTTTGCTTGTGTAATCTTCTTCACCTGCAGCATGTATAGATGATGCTAGCATACCAAATCCAACGTTGGCAATACCAGCAGATAAGTTCCAACCTAACCCTTTTAGTTGTGTGTAACTTACAAACCCACGTATTAGTTTGTTAAAACTAAATGCTTTTATATTTAGTTCTTTAAACTCTGCTTCTAAAGCTTCCGCAGCTGTGTTAAACTGAGCCTTAGTAATTGTACCGTCGACTAGTTTATCATTTAACTCATCGTACTGTTTTTTCAATTCTTCCGCTCGCCGTTTCCTACTTAGTATATCCTTACTAAAGTTACCTGGCATCTCTAGACTTGTTTTACTAATTTTTTCTCTAGATCTACCATACATAATAGATTGCTGTGCATAGTCTAAAGCTTCTTGTATAACTTGTGGGCCAGATTTAATTGTAATGTTTTTATCAGAGCCCCAACGCTTAAACTTCTTACCTCTAGAATCTAGATAAGGTTTAGTTGCTTCTCTAACTGTACGCATTAATATATCTATAAGCGGTTCTGCCTCTGATTTAAATTTATAATTCATAGCCATACCTGCAAACATAACCATAACACGCTCCATGTCAAAAGCTCTGTCTTCTATTTCTACATCTTCAGATCCTAAAAATCTTAAAGGCACTTTAGAAACAGGTACACCCCGCTCATCTAACTCTGCTTTTAATCCTTCACTTTCTCTATTAAGTGTTAAAGTTTCGTCTGCAAATAGAGCGCCGTATAACTTTGTGTCTTTAGCTAAGTAAGATAGCGCAGCTATAGCTCCTCTATTCATATACTCTTCTAACAAATCTTTTTGTATTGTAGGGAAGAAGTTTTCCGACATTTCATTTACTGCAACTTCAGGTAGATAACTTTTGTATCTAGCCATACTGTCTGTCCAGAATAAATAAAAATCAGATAGCACATCATTATTTTCTATAATAGAAAACTCTTTATTAAAATACTCTGTTCTTTCAGGCCGTGGATATGTAATTGTATACTTCCATCCTGCCGTTCCATAACCAATATTTATAGCTGTTGTGTTAAGTCTTTGATTTAGATATAGCTCTGGATTATTTTTATTTACCCATCTTTTATGTATAGCTTCTGCTGTTTCTTGTAGTGTTAGTCCTATTGCAGGTTTTATAACACCTTCAGATAAATCTGTTGCAACTTTTCTTCTATGTGCTAACTCTTCTAAGTTATATCTTGACAAGCTGTTTTCTGCTTGGCCTATTAAATCTTGTGCAACACTTTCTCCAAATGTGTCATTTAGATACTGTATATATTGCTCTTTAGATTTTAACTTACCAGCTTTATGGTCATCTTTTATCCAAAAACGTATGTCAATTACTTCTTCCATACTATTTTTAGTGTCATACAACTTTTTAAAAGACTCAAATCTTTCTTGTCTTATCTGATCTACTGTTAATCTTGTAGATCCAACAATTCTTTCAAGCTCTTTTTTATGCGTACTATGTACTTTAGTTAAATCTTTGTAATAAGATTCATTAAACTTAGATGCAAAATAACCAGTTTTGTTTCCATCTTTATCTTTTTGCAGGAATATGTCTTCTGATATATTTAACTTGCTAAGTTCTTCACGTAAATCTTTAAACTTCTTTTGTATATCTGTAACTTCATTTAGTGTGCTATCTTCTGCATTTCTTGCCACTGTTTTTAGTGCGCCATCAGCAGCTCTTGCTACAGGGTTTACAAATCCTGATGGATCTATAAAGTAACCTCTAAACCATCCTTCGTCTTGCATATCTAAGAATGCAGACATAGATTCATCTGTTAATGGTTCTCCGCTAACTTGCTCTACATAATTTTTTACCCACTCTTTCATTTTAGCAGCCATAGTCAGCTCTACACTAGACGCTATATTACCTATGTCTTCGAATGTTTTTCTTGTTGGGTTATCTTTATCTTTAGCTTGATCTTCAGATAACAAGTGTTTAGTGTTTTTAAAACTCCAAATATCTATCATTCTAGATGCATCCGCCATCTCTTGTAGGGATAGTCTAGGTCTTTCTAAAATATTTTTAGCCCAGTCTAATTGACGCAATGCAACATCTTCTATTACATATGTATTGTTACCTTCTTTTAGTTTTTCAATATCATCTTTTAAAGAATCTATTTGAGAGTCAAGGTATATACGCTTTTCTACAGAAGTGGCTAGAGTTTTTCTACGCTGTAGAGCTTTAATTCTACCGTTAATACTCTGAACTACTTCGGCTATTTCTCCTTGCGCATTTACAGGCATGTCCATAGTGTCTGATACTATAGAAAAATCAGCTTGTCCAGTTTCTATTATCTCTTGTTCTACATCTTTTTTAAATGCCTCAATATCGCCATTGTATTTTTTCTTAAATGCTTCTGCTATTTCTTGTGTAGTGCCTTTTGACTGTAATTGTCTGTACCCAGCAAGTCGGCTCATAGCCACTGCTAGTACACTTTCAAATTCTGCTACTTCAGCTACACCTTTAAATTTAGCATCTTGCAGTTTATCTGTAGGAGTAGCTTGAGGCCCATTAACGATAACTTCTCCCGTAGGCATTCCTTTACTATCTAAAACCATTGTAGCGCCACCAATTATACCCGCTAGCTCTCCTGTATCTTTTTCAGGTGTTCTAGGTTCTGGTATAGGGTCTTGCACTGTTTCATCTTGTATTTGTAAGAACATAAGCATTTCACTTATTCCTACATCTAAAGCGCTACCTTCTTTTATATCAAATCCTAATTGCTTACCTAAAGCTAAGAAGTATTTCTTTACTGTATTTTTTATTTTTTCAAATAAAGTGCTGTCTTTTTGGTAAGGTATATTGTTTAAGAATTCTTGTAGATGTTTATTTTCTACCATTCCTGCCATCAACTCTACAACATTAGACAGTCCGTATGCTATTCTTTTTTTCCTATCTTTTTCTCTTTGTGTTCTTGCTTTTTGGTATTCTTCAGAAGATTCAAATTCTTTTTTTGCTTTTTCTAACAAAGCTTCCATAGATCTTTTAAATCTTTTTGCTGCTGGTGATGTGTCTTCACCTTTTAAAGCAGGATTTGTAAAGTAATGTGTTGCTTCATGAAGCATTGTTTTTGCTACTCTGCTTGGTGTTGCCTTTACTAAATCAAGAGATCCTTGGTATATTTCTATTTTTTGAGTTGGGTTTGAGTAAGAACCTAGTATTATACCTCTATTTGTTCTTCTTATTTTATCTAATACCTCCACTCCTTTAAACGGTAAAGATTTGTATATACCTTTTGCTTTAAATAATCTTGCAAGTTCAGCTGCTCCCTCTTCTCCATCATTAATAATGGTATCCATTAAAGCATCTAATTGATTATCATAGTTATCCTTTCTATTATTATAATCTTCTATAGGATCTGTGACAGTCATGCCAGGAGTGTCTTCATAAGCTTCTATAGGCACTTCATGCCAAGGCACACCTACAGGCGGAACACCATCTGGTATAGGGTCTTTAACGGTTTTAATTACTTTGTTATCTTCTAGATAAGAGAATGTATTACCTGTGTGATCGTACTCTGTACCAAACTTATCGCCTTTTAAATCTATACGTTTAAAATATATACCCTTATCTACACTAGATTCTAAAGTAAATAAGTAGTATGTTTTACCTACTGGATAAGTTAAAAAGTTTTTATAGTATGCTTTTCCATCTGCTAAATACATAAAGTTTTCTAAAGCAGGTAAATCTTTAGCTTCGTCTATATTAGGTAAAACTAGTCCTGTAATAACTTTATTGTCCTCTTGAACAGTAACATGCTTACGTATCTTTTTATCTTTTATATTTATTTCTGTAGCATACCACGGATTATGTTGTATAACTTGAGTTAGGTAAGACATTACAGATGTAATACCTTCTTCTCTAAACATGTTATCACTAAGCTCTTTAGTTAGCCCTAAATTTTCTAACGCTCCGAATGGAATCATATTTAAATAAGATGATGCTTTTTGATTACCTCCATTTAAATATGCAGCTATAAGTAAATTTTTAGCAAACTCTTGGGCTTCTGCATTACCTAAAAATAAAGCAGTAAAACCTCTTTGCATTGCTATATTGTCTATATTACTAGACCAGTCCATGCCTACAGCAGCTTTACCTTTATTTTTATTTGTAGAATAGTAAGGTGTTAAGGCCATAACAAACTCATTTGTTTTACCCCACTCTGTTTTTTGTGCCTCACTAGTTTGCACTGCAATATTATTGTCTTCTACAAATAATTTACGACGCAGCTCATAAAGACTATTAGCTTCTTTTCTTTCTTTTATAAATACTTGTTCTAATGCATAGCTCCATCCGTTAGATATAATACCATCGTATAGCAAACCTGCTACAGTTTCATTAACTTCTGTAGATCCTGTATTATTTATAAATGTCTCTTCTATATCACGTATAAACGGTGTATCTGTAGGGTATACATTATTAAATAATGTAAATCCACTTTCTAGATACTTTGCTAAATTTGCATACTCTGTATTTGCTAAGCTTTTTAGCCCTGTAATACCAGAGTTAAGAGTATTTACACCTTTAACAAAGTCCATTTCACCCATATTAAATACATCATTAAATCTTTTAATATAAGACTTAGCAGATGCTATTGTAGATTGTAATCCACGTACACTAGGATCGTTAATGGCTTTTCTAGGTTTATTTAAAGTGTCAGAAAAAGCTTCGAACTTTTTAAACTTTTTAAATATTGCTATTTGTTTTTGATAATATTTAGCATCTTTTTCTATTCCAGAGTTAGGTGCACCTATTATCAATTCTTTTCTTAATGTTTTAGACTGAAACAGTACTTCAAAGTTTTCATTTGTTTGGTCTGAATACTCTTGCACTATAGCTTCTACTTCATTAATATCTTCTAGCTTAGCAAGCTTCTGATATTTTTCCATTATGATTTTTTCAGCTTCGCTTTTACGCTCAAAAACATTTTTATCAGATAGACCCTGCACTATTTTATCTAGTTCTTTAGTATAGTCCCGCATAATTTCTTGCGGCATCATATACCCTGATATTTCTATAGGTACACCACCCATGTCCATAAATAAAGATGTAGGCAAAGTATCCATAGTAAAGTTTAGCTTACCTAGTGTAGGTTTGTTTGCATTATCTATGGCTGCATTTAGTTTTATATTTATTACATCTGACGATGTTCTAAAAAACTTTTTACCTTTTTTGTAGTATACACTTTTATTTTCGCCTGACAGATCGCTAAACCTAAGTGGTTTATATTGTCCTTTTCTAGGGCCGCTTGCATAAGTTTCCTCTGTAAATAATCCTAGTATCTCAAAGTTTTTTATTGTTGTCTTTTTACCAGATTTTTTAAGAGTAGCTAAGTGTATATTTTTACCTTCAAATATTGCGTTTAAAGTGTTTGCCTGTGCACCAGGGCCAATTAAAACTTGCCCTGCTCTCTGTGATATGTTGTCTCTAATTTGATCTACTCTACTTATAGCAGTTCTTGGGCGAACATTTGCATTTAGTATTTTATCTACATCTTCTGCAATATTTTCTAAAGCAGGGTCATCGATACCTTTTGACATTTTATCAAAAGCTTTTTTATTTGTAGTAGTTATAGACCAAAATATATCACGCAATCCATCTAATAGACGCATTTCATCTGTAAATTTATTTGGATTTTTTACTCTATCTCTTCTGTAAACACCTTTTATATTGTTGTTTGTATCTTTAGTTACAATATATTGTGCTATAATAGAGTTTAGTGTATCGACATCAAAGTCACTACCCATTTGCGGTAACATCTCGTCAGGCACAATAGCAGTTATTTCCATATTTTTAGGTAAGAATCCTACTATTTCTAGCGGCATTTCTGATGCTAAGTTTTGATATGGTATACGATAACCTATCATTTGCCTTACTTCTTTAGGTACAGTATTAGGATTTAAGAATAGTCTACCATTTTTTTCAAACAAGAATATATAATTACCTGAACTATCTTTATCCATTATATCTAGCTCATTACCGTCTTCGTCTTTATAGAAAAACTTAACCATAATTTGACCAGGTATAGCTTCACCTTTTTTGTCATCCCATCTAGGCCCTTGTAATCCTTTAGTTTCATCAAAACTTGTGGTTGTAATAACTTGGTTACGCATAGATCCTTCTACTTCAGACCATGCTGCTGTAGATTTAAATCCTGCAGAGGACGATTGTACATATGTAATACCAGGTATTTTTATGTCAGCTATTTTATTTACAACACTTAACATAAGTCCTTCTAGCATTCTTCTAGATTGTATAAAAGGTAGAGGTATAAGTGTTCCTGAACCATCTTCTTTAAGTTCTAAAGAAAATATATCATTTATATTCCAGTTTCTAGCTTCTGCTTCTTGTTTTAACGCTGATACAAGTTCTTTTAACTGTACTTCTGTTCCGTCAACAGCTAATATTTCTTTGCCTTCTTCAGTCTGTATATTACCAAATCTTTTTAAAACTTTATCATGTTTTATTTTGTATATAAGACTTATAATCTCTTCTTTTGTTTTTCTTAAATCTTCTCCTAGTATCTCTTTACCATTAACTTTAAACTTCTCTTCTAGCAATCCTGCAAACATTACTTTTGATTTTTGCGTAGATAGAGCAATAAGCTGTTGAGGTTTTACATTTTTTTCTTGTTGTATACCTAACCCATCTCTATATAATGTAAATATACCGTTGTCTTCTATATTAGATATTAGCTGATCTACAGATAGTATATCGCCATTAGCGTCGTAAGCATCTATAGATTTATAAGGAGATAATTTATCTGACGTTTTATGTCCTGCTCTAGCTACTCCAGTAATTTCCATAGCTATACGTAGGTTGTCTAGTTGGAAATCACTAGTCATGTCAGGTAAAAGAGGTATAGACATTGATTTTCTATATACTCTAGATAATCTTCCTGTTTTAGGGTCAGGGTGCATAAAGTCGTACTGTGGTTTTACAGGACGTAATGCAAACGCCATCTCTTCTTCTGTAAGCTCGTAATAATTATTTGTATTACTTTCGTCTTTTATTGCGTTATCTATTTTATTAGATATAGAATCATAAACTTCTTTTTCTATTTGTCCAAAGAAATTTAACATATCTATGTGCTCTTGTACGGTTGTAAGCTCTAAGGCATCCGTACTTTCTATAATTTTATTTGTAGGACTACCATAAGGGCTTCCTGTGCCAAATAATTTATCATAGTATTTGTAAGAGTTAGAATAACTTAATCTATCATTTAATGTTATTGCTGTATACTCACGTTTTTTATAGTTACCTTGTATTTTAGGTGCATCTGTACCTATCAAACGTTTTTGGTTATTTGATCTTCCAGACTGTATTTTATCAGCTGCCGTAGCACCTTTACTAGTATATGCTTCTGCTATGTCGCCTCCAAATAAAATTTGCTGTTCTATATTAGATATTATATAGTTTAACTCTAAGTCTCCAATAGCCATTGCAGTTTTAGTTTCAGCATTAGTATCTTTACCTAAAGAAGCCATGTAAGATTTATCAAACTTGTCTGTTAGATTTAATTCTGTGAATTCTGCTATAGATTCATTTATAATACTTGTAGCAAATTCATTAATAGCTTTTCTTAATATAGGTTCTGCAGCTACAATATCTATTTTAGGTATACCATCAAAACTTTCTGCTGGGTATACTGTATTTACTTCTTCTTCTGTAAAAGACTTTTCTAACTCATGTTTATTTAAGAAAGGGAAGAAATGGAAATACTGTGATCCTTCTCTATATTTTTTGTCATCTTGCAAATATGTAGGGTCAGAATCAAGCTTATTTTGTGTGTCATAAATTCTTTTAACCTCACCAAGGGCATAACTGTATAGATAATCTTCTGCAGTTTTAAATATACCAACAACTTTATTGTCTTCTATTTTAATCTGGTCTTTAAAATCTACTTTTCTATGTTCTATAAGCTCTGATACACCACGGTCAGCCTTAGTTACACCAAAGAAATATCCTACACTTTTGTTTTGGTTTTGGAACAACCACATAGAGTTTATATTCTGCTGTAGTATACCCTGATATTTTCTTTTAGCTGCTCTAGATTCATTACCATACTTATCTTTTAAAGCATCAGTATAGTTTATTTTTAGGGCACCTTTTTCTTGTGTAATGTCATCTAGTAATCTACTAACAGATCCCATGTGGGTAGCTTTAATATTATCTACTAGATTTTTTGCTACTACATCATTATCATAGTTTTCGTAAAGTTTTAATAAAACATGCATAGATGTTGTACCGTTATACGGGTATACCGCTTTACCTTCACCATCTCTATAAGATATAGCATATATAGGATCACCAAACTTAGCAGTAAGCTCTGCTAATTTTAGTACTACTGCTTGGAAGTTACTTCCTTTTAGTGCATTGTTTGCAAATAAAGGTTTTGCATTTTCTTGCACTTCAGGATCATATTTTATGTCTTCTAGTTTAGGAACGTTTGTTGTATATCCTTTAAATATACGAGTCATAAAACCTTTAGGACTTCTAGGGTCTACAGCATATCCCCATGCTTGCCCTAGTATATCATCTCCTATTGTTTTATTACTACGTTCGATAGGTGTAGCTAAATGTTCAAATGCTTCTACAGGGACAACAATAGACAATTTAGTCAGTGTATTATGTAACAGCTGCGCTAACTCATCAGACTGTAACATATTTTCTCTTCTACCTTTATAAGAATCTTTTATCTTATTAAACTCTTCTTTATAGTCTGTTTCTACTTTTTTAGCATACTCAGAATCTATATAGGCCTCACCATCTTTAGAGAATTTTACTAAGTTTGGATTTTCAAACTGTTGTATTAACCATCTATCTCTAACAGTGCTACTTTCTTTATTAGCGGCAGAGTCTATTATTTCTCCAGAAAAGTTACCTGCATTATCTTTAGAAAAGATTGTCATCTTTTGTGCTATATATGCATTAGCAAACTCTGCTACAAACTCGCTTCGTTCTTGTTCAGAAAATCTATCAGATCTTATGTATCTAGCTATTTCTTTAAACATAGGGTTTATTGCCCCTTTAGCATCCATTTGCTCTAACATAGAATCTATATTAGGCAAAGACTCGGTAAGTATACCTTTTAAATTACCCCAAACTTCATCAAAACTATAAAATGTAGGCTGCTCTAAGTAGTTTAGTACAGGCTCGCCTTTACTGTTTCTACGTAGTATTGCAGATAGCTTTGTCTTCATTCTTGCAGAGGCTTTCTTTTTAGGATTAGATTGCCATCTTGCTTCATCTTTAAAACTATCTTTTTCTAAATCTTTTTTATCTCTAGATTTACCTTCTTTTATATTGTGTACAGAATTTAACTGTTCTTTGGTAAGAGCTGTAACTTTTTCCCAGTTTTGCAGTATTGTATCTATATCTCTTTTTATTACATCTGACTTGTTTTCAAAATCTTCATTATTTTTTGCGCTTACAAATACTTGTCTAGCCGCTTCTATAGATTCGTTTACACTTATGTCAGGATTATTTATAAAAGACTTTGTTACAAAATATGTGGTAAAATCTAGTATTTGTTTTTGTCTAGAATAATCTATAGAATTAAAATCAATAAAGAAAGGGTCTAATCTATTGTAGAACTTTTCAGTTTCTTCAAACGGTAATTCTGGTTGTCCTGCTACAGGTTCTATACTAAAATCTATAGAATAGTCTGCATCATCTATTAAGTCTTGGAATAGACTTCCTAGCTTATTTGGCTTCTTAGAATCTTTTTCACGTAGCTCCTCTCTCACTTCCATTAAGATTTTTGGGAAGAGTTTTCCCCATTTACTCTTATCTTGCGTGTGCGTGAGAGTAGCGTCGCCTGTGTTTAAAAGCTTTTGTAATGCGTCGGGATTTTGTTCAAAAGAATCTTTTATTAAGTCTTTCATTACTTTTGAAGACTCTTGGTCCCAAAACTTATTTTCAAAGTCTATTCCTATACGTGCTTTCCCTAATTTTCTAGCTTCGGCGGGAGTTTTTGCATTAAGAATTTTATCAAAACGAGCATCAAGTTTCTTTTGTAAATCTTGAGGAGTTACATTAGAAGCAGGATCTATTGAATATAGATTATAATATTTTTTCTTAGCATATTGAAAAGCATGCTCAACGGTTTTAAATTTTACTCCGTTATAAGTAAAAGGTCTTTCTGCAAAGTTACTTAGCTCTACATTTTCCCCTGTTCCTGCATATATATTTATGACTTGATTTGACTTAGGAGATTCTTTTTCACGTAGAAGGGTAGAAAATTGTTTGTCATCTACTAAAGATCTTATTTCTCCTTTAGGGTCTACATATAACTCTTCCTCTTTTAGAAATTCTCGAGCTACGAGTTCAATTTTCTCTGCTGTATTTTCATTTGTTAAATTATAAATTGCTTTTATTATATCATTAAAAAGCATTTTTTTAGAAGGATATGCACCTAAATCTGCGATTTTAGCTAATGTAGAACCTAAAAATTGTTCTTCTACAGTAGCTAATGTGAAGATTTTGTTAGCAATAAACTCAAAGTTACCTGGTTTAGCGGCGCCCATAACATCACGATTAATTAACTTAGGTAATTTACCTTTTAGGTAATCCTCTATTTCAGTTATAGACATTACCTGATTCGGCTTGACAGATTCTTTTTTAGCCGTGAAGTCTTTACTGAACTGGATTACAGGCTGGTTAACATACACATATTCTTGCTGCCCATCAGCACCTGTAAAGCTATTAGTACCATTAATATTTGTTTGTACTAAATCAAAAGCATAGCTGTTATAGTTATCGTACTTTTTACTATCGTACTGCACTCCTTTTTCGTTAGAAGATATAATAGCGTTTACATATTGGCCATCTGTGTTAGCTTTCTTAATGTTTATAGATGGTAACAATGTCTGCAGTATTTTTCTAACGGCAGGTTCATTACCAGCTATTGGTTGTATACTAGATTTTGTTTCTACTAAATTCTTAGGTACTGCATCAGGTTTGTTTGTATAAATAACACGATTACCCTCTGTAGCAATCATTATCATGTTGTTATTAGGGTTTGCATCTATGTAAACTGTTTCACTAGGTTTACTAGGATCAAACTCAAATCTTTGTGTGTATACTGTTCTATTAATTAGTGTAGATAGAGCTGCAGGATTAGATTTACTAAAATTAAATCCTAAATCGTTTGATATTTTTTTAGATATTTCAGAATCTTCTAAAGCTGTAGATGCATTTATAATAGTTTCTATTTGCTCATTATTTAATGGCTTAGTCCACAAAGGAGCTACAAATACCTCATCTTTCTTTTTAGTAGGTAACACTAATGCTATTCTACCATCGCTGTATTCTTTATCGTTATTAGATATGAATTCTTTTACAGGTTTGTTAGGATTTGTAACCCAATTACCTACCTGTCTAAAAGACAATCGTAAATTTTTAAAGTCAGGCATTAATGCTTTTACATCTTGCCATTCTGTTTCTCCTGTAGGATTACCTTGTTCATCTACTATAACATTTAAGAAAGGTGTACCTGTAGATACTTCTGATATAGTAGTTGTAACTTCACCGCCTTTATCTATAATATCTTTTCTTAAGGCACGTATTTCTGCTTTTTGATAACTCCAATTATCAAAGCTTTCTTTTATATCTTTTATTTCTCGTACAACATTACGCGGTTGCCCTGTAACTAAAGCCGCATCTATCCAATCAGTGTCATGTACATAGCCAATAACTTTTTCTTGGCCTTGTACTTGTGCTACAATTTCTATAGGTATTTGTTCAGAGTTTATTTGTCCTCCAGGTTTTATAAAGTCAGAGTATTTCCAAGTAACTTCTTTAGGCATACCCTGCTCATCATAAATATATCGTAAACCTTTAGATCCTTCTTTTACTGTTCTTAAAGTTATAGCAGTGCCTGGTCCTAAATGATTAGGAGATTCTATTTCAGGCACTAATGTTTTAGTTTTATCTTTAGACGCTGTTTGTCTAATAAACTTTGTACCTTCAGGAGTGTTAATTAATTTAGACACATAATCTACTGCTAAATACGCAATAGCATTTGCACCATCTATAATTTGTTTTGTAGCAATCTTTATTCTGGAATCAGGTTTATTAGTTAAAGAGTTTTTAGTTTCTCTAGTTAACTGTTTTTTATCCTGCTCTTCTGTAGTAGAATCTTGACGCTCGAACGGGATAGAACCATCTTTATTCTTATCGTAGTTAAAGTTTTTAACCTGTCTATCTCCTGCAGCGCTTTCGCCAATACTTTTATTATCAGAGCTAGCATTTGCTACTTCTACTGTATTTGCAGTTTGCTCGGCGTTAATTTGCTTTGCAACTTCTTTGTTATTTTCTTTTGCTTGTATACCATCTTGTAATCTTGCTAACTGCTCTTCAGATAATTGCCCTTCAAGCATCATTTGATACGCTCTCATAGACTCAACATCACCTTCAAGTATTTTATCTAACTGATCATTTATTGAGGCTTCTGCTTCTAACTTAACTTCAGCAGGAGCTTCTTGGCTTTGGTCTAATATTTCATCTAATGTAGCCTTACTGGTTTCTTTGTTTTTTATATTTTCTTTAGTGCTACCTTCGCCTTCTACTTTATCAGATACATTTTGCTGTTTTTTAGCATTAACTCTTGTTTTTTGTTTTTCAGCTTTCTCTTCTGCTTTTTGTTTTTTAATATTTTCTTTTCTAGCCTTTTCTATTTTGTCAGCTTTGCTTCTAATATTTTTAGCTTCATTATTTAATGCATCAGGATCTTCTAAAAAGTTAGAGTATCTATCTACTTCTGTAGCATACCTAGACTTAGCATCTATAACAGATTCTTCTGCTACTGCTTGATTATATAGAGGTGTACCTGGTTTAAATGCTTTTACTAATGCTGATGTTATTTGCTCATCGGTTAAACCTGATGTATCTTTTAAAATATTTATAGCCTCTTCTTGCGATAAGATTGCTTCGTCTAATTGTTTTTGTACTACATCTAAACGATTCTGCATATCTGCAGCAGTCTCGCCTTTATCTAAAGTTCTTTCTTTGTTGTTTTTAATCGCAGCTGTAGCCTCATTTATATCTGAAGTAATTTTATCTACAGATGCACGTAATGCTTCTATTTTACTAGTAGCGTCAAATACATTTACCATCTCTGCAGGTAATCCTTGGGCATTTATATAAGATGCAGACTCAGATTTTGCTTCTGCTAATTTACCTTCGTTTTCTTCTATAAGACCGTTAAGATAATTTTGTACATATTTACTACGAGTTAGTATTTCTGCTTTTACAGGATCTTTGTATGTAAATATATTTGCATTGTAATCTGCTTCATAATCCAAGGCTTTCTTTATAACCTCTTGCGCTTTTTCTTTATAGTCTTCATCTAACCCTCTGTCGTTTGCTTGTTCAGGAGTTAAGTTTGCTATATCTTCAAAGTGTTTTATCATACTTTCGTATGTTCCTTTTTGCGCATTAGATCTAAAAGTTTCAAAGAGTGACTGTTCGTTTAAATTTCTATACTTAGCCATGTCATTTGCAAATGCTGCATTGACTTTCTCTTGTTCTAATTGTACTTTTCTTGCTTTATTATCTGCAAATGCTAAAGAGTATCCTGTAAAGATACCACCACCAATAGCACCAGATAAACCTTCTGTATAGCCTTCATAAGACAGCGCATGGTTAGCCCATCGATCAAACATAGTAGTGTAATCTTGTTTGTAGTATCCTTTTTCAAGTCCTACTTGACGTCTACCTTCTTTCTCTAAAAATCCTGTCCATACTTCTTCACCTGCTTCTTGCGTAGGTTCAAATACAGCCATACCTGCACGTTGCATGGTTGCTCTTCTACCCCCACCAGCTATACCTTGTAAAGATCTAGTTGTTGCAGGACTTCTAAATAACATATAGTTTGTAGGTATCTCAAATAGTAAATTCCATCTACCCATTTTAACTACATTAGATGCATCATGTCCTGCTTTTATTCTTGCTTTTAAATCAATTTCTTCTTCTGTAGCTTGAGGATCTTGTTCTGCAAAAATTAGTTTATATTCTTTGTAATTTTCTTGGAAAACAGATGCGGCAGAATGCATATGTTCTGCATAATTTTGTGTAACTCCTGTACCAATTGCAGATGTACCTCTACTAATTCTTTCTATATTACGTGCTTGATTAGCAATTTGAGCTGAAGTTTGTACCGAAGCATTAGTTGCTGCTCCTCTTGTAAGTAGGCCTGTTACACCTGCACCTAAAACTCTACCTGCTACCATACCATATGGATAGTAACCTAAAGATCTAATTATTTGGTCTCCGTTTTTTACCCACCATCCTGCTTGGAATACAGATGGTTCGTCTTCTATGTCTCCTGTAAATACAGGAAAAGCGTCGTCAACGCTTTTTTCGTATTCTTTTAACCACTCGTTAAAAGAGTTTGTAAAGTCTTCATCTCCTTCAGCTACTTCTCCAAATACATTGTTTGCTATATAGTCTACACCATATCCAATAGGCTCTAAAAAAGCAGCAGGAGCTTTAGCTAAACCTCTAGCAAAAACATTAAACCCTCTATCAAAACCTGATTGGCTTTGACCCAAGAGTTTGTCCATGTCTGCATATAAACTAGGGGATAATCCTTCGCGTGTGAAGTTATCTAACTGATCTTGGCTGTACACATTTTGTATCTGTGCTGTTTGATCAGAGAATTTTATTTTCGCTTCAAGCAATGCTTTTTCCACATTACTCATTTCTTCAAATTGTCGGTTGTAGCTCTCAGCTATTACTCTTTTTGCCGACTTATCAGGTTGTAGCATATGTAATTATTTTGTCAAATATAGTGTTTATTTTTGTTCTTTGTACTCTTCTTTTAAATGAAGTCCATAATCTTCTATTATAGCATCTATAAGACCATTAATAGCGTATCCAGCTGCCTGCTCTGTTGCATAAGTTCCATCGCCGAGTGTTTCAAAAGAAGAAGTATTACCACCTTCAGTCCCTCTTTGCATACGTGCTGCGAATCGTATCTTATATGGCTCAGCTCCTGGAACTCTTTCTATATAAGCTTCAAACTCTCTATTTAGAAGGTCTAAGCCTTGCTCATTTAGATACATATCTAGTTGTTCATTAAATATAGCTTCCATTTGAGGTAGCATAACTATTGCGCCATCAGGCGCTTGTGCTATATTTCTTATTTGATCCTTATCTATACCTGTATATTCTTTATAGTCAGGATTAAAGTCTTTCATTATACCACTATTTACAAGTGAGCTTTGAAATTGAGCTTCAGGAACTCTAACTCTGTATGTAAGGGACGGAGCATTTACTCCAGTTCCTTTTGCTTTTATTTGTACCCCTCTATATTCTTCTCCGTTTATCTTTACAGGATACTTTTCGAAACCTGATATTAAAGCATTACTAATAGCACCTATGTTTTCTCTCTTTTCAAATTTACCAGCTTCCTCTCTAAATACTCCTCCTTCATTTAAATCAGGACTTGTAAGAATATTTAAAGCTAGGGTGTTTTCTTTAGCTGCTTTTGTATCATCTACAGTAATAAGTTCTACCTGCTGATCTATTCTATTACGCATATTTTCTATGTTATCTTTAAAAGATCCTTGCGCTGTTTCTCTTGCATCTAGTAAAACATTATTAGTACTTGCTAGTCTATTTTGTAACCTTCTCAGATCGTACGTAAGATCATTAGATTCAGAAAAGCTGCTAGTTTTACCTTTAATTGCATCATCGATCCATGCATAAGGGTTGGCATACCATGGAAAGTCAATTCTTTCCATATTTACTGACCCATCTTCTTTTAAAAAGTATTCTTCAAATAAAGAATTATAGTTATTATTACCTTTTCCTTCTACTTCAAGAGCATTTGCAGCATTTCTTAATTGATTTGTAAAATTAATTTCTTCACCTTCATCTGTTCCTTTTCTTGCAACATCTATAAGACTGTTGTAAAAGAATTTATCAGCATCGCTTATATTCATACTCATTATCTCATTCTTCATGTCTGCAGAAGAATTTGTTGTTAGATTATCAAACAAAGGATACTGAGTTATAGGTGGTGTATTAGTTTTAAATGAACTAGGCGCTTTAGGCGGATCTCCATCATCAGATCCGTCACTTGTTGGCCCTACTTTAGGGAACGATTTAGTAACTAATTGTTCAGGTATATCTAGTAGCTCAGACACACCCATTAACATTGTTTCAAATCCTTTTTGAGCATCTGTAGGTTGGTCTGGATACAAAGCATTGTTAGCCATTGCTCCTTGCTGAAAGTACTGCATCATTCTAGGATCTTGCACAGCTAAAGCTCCTAGTGCATTTGCAATTTTAAATTTATTTTTACGTTTAGTTTTTTCCATACTAAATATAGGTAGCCCACCGTTTATATTTGGGTCAGGTACATCCCACCCCTGTGGTAAACTATTTATATACTCTTGTACTTCTTCTGGTGCATACTCTGGATCTGTTCCATTAGCTATACTATCTATTCTATTTTGTATATCATAAATATTTTTTCCTCCTGCATTGTATAGATCGTACACGCCTTCTATGTTTACTTCTTCGGGAACTTTAGCTCCAAGAGCAAGCAATTGATCTCTCACTTCTTTTGCATTTAAATCTACAAAAGGCATTCCTGTGTAACTAGCTCTTGCTCTAGACCCACCCATGGAATCAAACTGTAAATCAGATTGCATTTTTAAATAGTCTGCTACTGCAGGATCTAAATCTGACTTGTCGACTTCTTCGTAAAATTTTTGTTTTGCTTGCCTATTAGAATCTATAATAGAACCAGCTTGTGTAATTTTACCAAGTTGATTTCTTAAAAAACTAGATGTTTCTATTAAGTTGCCTCCTGTGTTTTCTAATGCTTGTTGGAATTCTGATGTAAATGCAGTACCTAAATCTCTAATGTACTCTTGGTCTCCCGCTGTACCGCCAGCAGTTCCTAGCATACTTTCTATGTCTGTAATATCATCTTCCGCCGCATCAAAAGCTCTTTGACGTTGCAGATTAGATTGAAACAATTCTTTAAATGGTACAGGAACGTATGCGTCTCCTACTGTACCTATAGATCTTCCTCGTCTAGCCATTATCTTTCATTTAAAATATTAGTGTAATACGAATCTATGTAACTAGTAGGTCCTCCCATAGCGCTTACTGAAGGAGTATTTAACTGACTTAAATAATCGTATACTTGTCTTTGTAATCCCATTTGATCAAAGTTAGTAGTTCCTGTAGCAGAAAATTTAATAGGATCCCAAAAATCAGTTTGTAAATTAGTAGAAAATTGTTGCAACCCTTTAGCTTTTTGTGCTGCATCCATTTGCTCTTGAGCTAAATTAAATTTCAATTCTTGAAGCCCTAATTGACTATCTAATTTATCATAACCAAATCCTAACCTATCCATCATAGATTTATCTCTGAGAGCTAGCTGGCTTATGTTTTCATATGCCTTACCTCTTTGTCTATCAGATTTTGCACCTACAGCAATTTTACTTGCTAAACCTCTTCCCCCAGTTACACCGCTTTGACCTATTTCTCTCATTAAATTAGCCTCACTATCCCCAATACTTTTTAAGTATCTTTCTAGTAAAGGATTAAAGTCCATCCTTTCCATTTTATTAACTGGTCTGTCTACTACTATAGGGTCTGATTTTGGAGCAAATAAATTAGCGATTGCAGGTATGTATTTTGCATACTGCACAGACTTAGGTATACCTCCCTCTGGTAAATATTTAGAAAAATCTGTAGGTATTTCAGGTGGTGTATCTCCGCCATCATTGTATGGCATATATCTACCACCGTATGCCATTCCTGACATAGCTGGATCTTCAGCTGATCTTTCTTTAGTTATATAATAATTATATTTACCATCTTGGCCTTGAGTCATTACTGGGTCTGAAAAGTTTGGTGTAAAGCCAAATTGATCTGCATATTGTCTTGCTAAAAAGTTAGCTTTTTTCATAGCAAGACTATAATCTGAACTATTACCTACAAAAGTAGTATCAGAGGGAGTGGCAGTTGTCCAAGACTGATAATCATATTCTGTAGCTCTGTTCTTTCTTTTCTTTTTATCGCCCATACTCATTCCGTATGCAGCTATTTTATTACCTGCGCTATCTATTCCTTTCATTTGTTTATATTGTTCTCCACTTTTTTCTAGCGTTATTAAATCATTATCTAACTCAGCCATTTTTAATGCTTTAGTATTTACATCTTCTTTTGCATTTCCAAAAGCCTCTAATTTCTTTTTTAATTTAGCAATGTTTTCAGCAACTTGAGCATTATTTTTAGCGTTGTATTTTTTTCCAAGTGCAGGGTCAGATAAGAATCTTTTACTGTGTATGTAACCTTCTCCTACACTCATATCTACACCCCCACTAGAATGACTAGGTCCTCCTATTTTAAACATACCATCAGACATTTCTTTAAGGTTACCTCTACCTAAAGATACAGGATCTATACCATCATCAGACACATAAAACTCTCCGCCTTCAGCTTCTATTCTACCACCCATAGCAAATCCTTGCCCTGCTAAACTAGGGTCCATCATTGCAGGATTTATTCCGCTACCATAAAGAGCGTTAAAAGTATTTGCACCTGGTACAGAACTCATTCCTGCAGCTCCTGTGCCTTGATTTTGGTTTTGGTTTTGAAATAAACCTTGTAAGAGTTGAGCGCCAAAAGAATCAGGGCTAATATTTTGAGCTCCTGTAAATATATTCATACCACTTGTTAATGCTGTGCCTACATCTAAATCTTGGTTATGTATCCCGCCAAGTAAATTACCAGCTCCCATACCTAATTTAAATCCTGCAGGCCCCGCTAATAAACCTCCTGCTACAGCAGGTAATACCCTTAACAATTTATTTTTACGTTCATGTTTTAGTTGAGACTGAGGTTTTAAACCTAATTGGTTTGCTGTCTTTCCTAAGATACCTACTGTATCTCCAGACATTTCATCTGGTTGGTATGAAAACCCACCAATTGCGTATTTATTTATTTTTTTCATAGTTTTACCTCCGTGTTTAAAATCTGCAAATTTCATAAACGTTCCGTCTATAGGGTTAGGTACCTCAAAAGACTTATCTAATAACTTTGCTGTTCTTATATTTAAAAAATCCCCGAAACTATTCGAAGGGTTATATCTAGGATTAAAGTTTCTTTGTAAAAAAGATGATCGTAGTCTACCTTGATCCACAAATGCTTTTGATCCCGACTGTATATATTGAGGATAATCACTTCTTTGTGCTCCTAAATAATTATGTTGGTTAAGTGCATTAGGATCTAGCACTTTTCTATTGTTAGTCACGTTATAAATAGGATCAGGAGATGTATTGGTAAATAAAATTGGTTTGTCAAAGTCTGGGGCAATTATTTTTTCCGTATCAAATCCTCGCCTAATTTTTGATGTAGCAGGAATTTCATTAGAAATCCTACCTCTATTTATAACATAGTCTATGTTTTTTCCTGGAGTAGTAGAAGGAATTTTTTTTAAAACTGCTCCAAACTCTCCATATTGATTTAAATTTTTATTTAATTCTGATACATTGTCAAAATACATATTTTGGCTATCAAGCTTTTTTTCTACATCTATAATATTACGATAGTCTCCAGGATTACCTTTATTAGCTTTAATAAGATCGGATATAGATGAAGAGCCTCGATTAAATGCAAAATTTTGATTAGGGCGTCTTTGAGCCATACGCATTAAATTACCCATAAATTCTACCTCTTGTCCTTTAGAAAGATTTTGAGTTAATCCTTGAATAGATCTTAAATCTAATGCATCAGGCCTTATGGTATTTAGATAGTCAACAGCTTTTGCATCTCTCTTACCTACTTTTAAAAGATTAGGAATTTCTTTTATACCTTTTTTAATAGCTTTACCAGGGATAAGTGGTAACATAAATCCTGCACTATATAACGCAGCATCACCATAGTTACCTTCAGATAAAGCATCTACTGTATATGCTGCGTCTATTGCATCTCCTGTATAAGGAGCTAGACTTAATGCTGTTTCTAAAGTTTTAGGAGTATTATCTATAAATTTTGCATATTTATTTACATTTCCATACTGCCCCGCAGGAAACATTCGATTAAAGAAACTTAATTGTGGGTTGTTTCTAGGGGCAACATCAGTTACAGTAACTTCAGGTAATAGATTACTAACATTTAATAAGTCTGCATTATATATAGGCGGATCAGTAGGCCCACCACTCTGATAGCTGTTAGAAGACTCATCTTGTACATAATCTTTTGCAAATTTAGCGCCTAACACTCCTGGTACTATTGCAGGTAACTTATTCATTTGTTTAGCTAAAAACTCAAAGTTCTTTTTGGTAGGAACCATAATGTTAAACAGTCTTTGGTGATCCATTACTTCAGGACCTTTAGCCCCTCCTCTTATAATTGTTGATACAGGATTTTTTTGAAGATCTTTATATGCTTTAGCTAATTGTTCTCCAGTTACATTTGCATAATAACTACCTTTACTATCAGTAATTAATTTCATGTGCCCTTTGTCTGTAAGAACCTCTCTTAATTCCCTAGCAAAAGGAACTCTTTCTGAGTAGTCGCTTCCTGTTAAAAAATAATCTTTTGATTTTTT
>CEON01020658.1_pt1 | contig 22344 bp, 9 predicted proteins | sample 530291 | NCBI WGS metagenome assembly CEON01 (sample SAMEA2619888, study PRJEB7988) | marine metagenome | biome: marine biome (ENVO:00000447); feature: surface water layer (ENVO:00002042); material: "saline water (ENVO:00002010), including plankton (ENVO:xxxxxxxx)" | depth 5 m
AGAGTTAAATTGCCACCTTCTCCTTCATAACTGGTTGCCGTTACGACCCCAGTATATTGAATTGCCCCTCCGCCAAACGCTTCTTTCCACGGGGTCAAGTTTGTGATGGTCGTTCCTATTCCGACACCGCCTGTGTCTCGCTCTGCGAACAGGTGACCATCATAAAAGTTAAGTGCTAGTTCTCCCTTCTGCAGATCAGTAGGACGTTTCCCAGATACAGCAGATCTCTTTAACCTAAAAGGTGTTGCCATTTATTCTACTCGGTATATACCAAAAAAGGAGACTTATATAAGTCTCCTTTTATTTATTAGTCTTCGTCGTCGTCTTCTGTATCTTCAACCATTTCTAGTGCTTCAATGGCACCAATTATTTTTAAATACTGTTCCTTTTTTTGATTAAAGGTTTTTTCTCTCTCCATGAGTTCTTGCCTTAGGTTCTTTTCTTGTACCCTCAACTCAGTGAGAACGTCTTGTGCATCCATATTCGTAATAGCTAAGTGCATTTTATTTATTATAGACTAAATAGTACAAAAAGTCAATCAGCATGGCACAAAAAATATTTAAAAGAATTGGATTGAGGAGGGATAAGAATCTATCAGATGTATCCAATCCAGTAACTTCATTAAATAGTCTGCTTGACACCCTTGTTGATTTTCCTGGATCTACCTTCATTAGTCAAGACTTAGATTGCATTAGAAACCTCTTTTCTGAGGGAATGAGAAATAGTAATTTTTTGGAGTTTGCAGGTAGTTCTGTAGAGTTTAGTGACCAGAATGGTGTAAATCAGGTGCTTTTTCCAAGAGTTACCTATCAAAATAGATTAGATAAATTTGAAATTGTATCTGGAACACCTAGGCTTCAGGGTGGTGATGGACTAAGTGCAAAATATTTTAATTTTGATCAGGTGCAAGATGCTGAGTCTGCATCAGATACACCAGTATCGAGTGATGACATTTTTGTCGGGACATCTGTTGCCGATCCGATCCCAGATGATCAACTTTGGGAAAATGGAGAATTTCAATACACAGGTAAAATACACCCAAGTTCAGTCAATGCTGCTGGTGGTGTTAAATGGGAAGGATTTTATGTTCCTGTAAATACTGCAGAATATAGATTTAATATCAGTTCTACAGCATCATTTTCTTTTGATTTTGAAACAGAAGGATATACTACTGGAGTTGGCACATATAAAGAACTTGCGAGAGTTAGTTCTGGAACAACTAAATCTGCAGTAATATCAACTGCATCTCCAAATTCAATAACTTTAAATACTGCAACTGACGAAAGATTTGTTGGAGTTGGTATGGCAGTCACATGCCTTAAAAATGGAAGTCCACTTATACGACCAGGGACATTAGTTACAGGAACAAGTACGACTGGAGTAATTTCTTTAGAAAATCCAAATGGTGATGCTGTTGTAGATAATGGTAATCCATCTGGAGAATCTGTATCTTTTTCAAGAACTTTTGGTGAACCTATCAATAAAACAGTGGGGACTTATGTTTTAGAAGAGGGAAGAAGATATAGAATTAGAGCAAGATTTTACATACCACAATATGTAAATGCCCAAAGAATTGAAAGGAATATATTATTTGATCATTATGAAGTTAATACTAGTGCAAGAGATTTATTTTATTATAATCTGTATAATTTAAATTATGATTTTAGTGAATCTGCTAAGGGAGATATTAATACCTTTTTAGATAACTCTGTCAGATTTGGTGGAGGCCTTCTTGGTGGGACAACACAACCAGAATATATTAAAGTTAGATCAACTAAAAAGGTAGATTGCAAATATCAACCACCGACAAGTTTTGCTGATACTATCACCAATACACTGACCAATGTAAGTTTTAGTAATCAATCTCAAACAGTCAGATCAAATGCTAATACAACTAATATAGAAGTTGGAAATTATGTATTCACAAGTGTGGCATTAGCAGAAAATACTAGAGTTAACGATATTATTGTTAACTTTGCTATCTTACTTGATCAGTTACCACCTGGTTCTTTCAGTCTAACTGGTGCAACGATGACATTTGTTGATCATCGTGGATTTGTGGACAGAATCGATAGCGTAAATTGTAATGGTGGAGTATTATCTACTTCTGGAAATACAAGTGTTTTTGGTAAAATAAAAAGAGGTATGATCGCTCTTTCTAGCGGAAATGAAATTGTTGCATATACTAAAGTAACTGATGTAACTCCGACCTCATGCACTTTGGATCCTGCTCCTAGTAACTTCACCAATAGAACAATTCATTTTTATCATAGTAGAGGACTAGTTAATGACTCCTTGGAGAGTTTCTGTGTGCCCGCAACCACTAAGTGTAAACTAATAACAGCGGATGCTGTAGCGAATGGAACAAACAATGTATTAGTTCTTGCTAATTTGGATGGTATCCAAACAGGCACTTGGACAGTACAAGGATCTGGTATAGCTAATAATACTACAATAACTGGAACTAACCCTGGCACTTTACAAGTTACACTCAGTAATCCTCTAGTTGCAAATATGAAATCCGGTGCAACTGTCACTGTTACCCAGGCATCGGGAGATAGACAGTTATGCTGCCCACCGACAGATACTTCACCACCATTTGAAGCAACTGATGATGGTTTAAGCACTCGGGCAGATCGTAAACATTTGACGATTGATAATGGTGCGATCAAATTTGATCTAATCAAAGCATCCGTAAAAGAACTTGACTATACCATTGCCGGTCAATTACAAAATAATTTTACTAAATTTTCTACAGGATCTACTACCAATAAGCAATTAGAAATCACATGCGCTAACGGAAACTTTGGTATTCTGTTAGAAGATTGAAAAAAACCTTTTCCGGCAATTTTTTGCCGGAATTTTTTTTGCGCCTTTTTTGGATTTAAAAGCTAATTTTGGTTCAGAGTTCCTTCATCAACATGAAATATGTTTCACCGTTGATAACTATGGGCAACTTGTGAGTAAAAGTCGAATCACTTTCTACACTTTCGGGTGGGTTTATATCACTTAAGTCTGTATTCTGTATGGATATAAATCCTCCATTTCCAGCATTTGGATTTTGATTTGCATCAATAAAAAGTTCTCCAATTGAAACTTCTGTGCTTTGTGTTGAAATTCTATTTGAACTGTCCTGTGATGGAGCAGCAGTGAATGAACCTAAATTTGTAAATGTCCATGGGTTATTGTCACTCGAAAATGCACGAATTTCACCGATGTAAACTCCAGGAGAGTTACCAGCAAATCCAGAATTGACATTGAGAGTTGATGAATTGAATCCTTGTGGATCCTTAATGACTACCGTTCCTTCATATTTTAATTCATCATTTGTAGTGGTGTCTGCATTCCCTTTATATTTTTTAGTTATGTTAAAGACTCCAAGTTCTACTCTATTTTGAACACCATCAAACACACTGTTAATCGTACTACCTCCCAGAAAATCAAATCCACTAATCGTATTTGGTTTAATAAAATTGATAGTGTTTTCTAATGAAACAGAACTATCTCTTATAAGTTTTACATCAGCAGAGTCGTAGACTGTATATATTGGTCCACCCCTAGGAAATTGTCCCTCTTCCTGTAACTGAAACTGATCTATTCCGTTTGAATTTACAACAATATACTGCTTAGTTGCATCAAGAAATTTTCCCCCAACACTATTAATAATGTCAGTGCCAACTCTTATACGATCTCCGTCTGTAAAAACACTATCAAATCCAGGAAACTTGAATACACCATTACCTAGAACACCATTACCTGCAGGATCATTATCAAAAAATCCATCCTTCCCTGCTATGACTGAGGATGTACCAGTTGAAAATGTAAGTTCGTCAGTGTTTCTTAAATTATTTTGTATGATCCTAAGATCATTAGCAATACCAGCACCACCCAAGTTGTTGAGTGTCTGAACATCATTTGTATTTTCTATTAAGTTTAGATCTTGTCTAAAACCTTGGTTCTGAATTACTGGCATGTTATTAACTGTGTGTGATGTTCCAACCCTTCGATCTCAGGAGAAGAACATTTTCTTGTCCTGATTCACTTGGTGTTGCATTGTTACGTAAGTTAATTGTAACTCCTCTTCTTGCAGCAGAATTATAATTTGCCAAAGAATCGATTAAAATTTGATCAACTGCTTGTTGAGACAAAGAATTACCTGATACATCTATGTATCTTACTCTAGTTAAACTAGAGAAAGATCCAGAAGTATAGTCTGTAAATTGATTATTGTAAAGAATCAAATAATCAAGTCTTGGGCACTCATTAAAGTTAGGAATTGTTCCAGTTATGCTATTATTATGTGCATAAAAACGTCTCAGTTGCTGAAGATTAACAAGATTTCCTAATCCTGTGAGATTATTATTATGTAAGTACAGGAACTGTAAACTACCTAAGTTTCTATACTCTGGAGTTGATCCAGTGAGTTGATTGAAAGATAAATCTACTATATACAAATTACTCAGTGAACTTAATGCAGGAGGAGTTCCCGTAAAAGCATTGCGATTTAAATAAAGACTACTTAAAGATGTCAATCCATTTACATTGGGTATTGATCCAGTTGTTCTTCCGTATGAGTAGTACCGAAGAGTGCCTAACTGATTCAATCCAGTAAATGCATCTGGATGAATTGGATTAGTAGATAAACTACTTGAAATAATAGAAAAATTAGAAAGTTTTGGGGTGTTCTGAAATATATTTGATGGTATTGCAAAATTGCTATCAGTGAGACTTCCACCAGATATGTTTGTATAGTTTAAATTAAGAGATCTCAATTCTGGGTTACTAAAAATTGGAAATGCTCCAGATATACCAGAACGATCAAAATTTAATGAAGTAAGTGCAACACAATTTGCAAACTTATAAGTATTTCCACTGAAAAATGTCCCGGCATTTCTCATGTATGTTCCATTGAAAGTTTCAAGAGTTTGAGAACCAACTAATCCACTGGGGATGGGAAGACCGGTGTTATGTAAATTGATATTTTTAATTGTACTGCCACAACTCAGAGAAAATGTAGCATCACCTAAGTAATATGCTCCACCTGATAGATTCAAATTTACCAAGTTAGTCAGGTCTTTTATATTGTATTGATTATTACTAGTATTTGTTGGAGTAAATGTTCTAAAGTCATTACTGGTAACAGTATAACTTTCAACTGTATTCGAAACATTCGGTAAAGGATTACTTGTATTTACATCATCTGGAAAATGTCCTCCAGACAATGCTAAAGATACCAAATTGGGAAATCTTCCTGCAAATATATTTGGAGTAATTGATCCTCTAAATGCACCTCCAATGTTTATAGAAGTTACACTCGTTGGTATTTTATCTAAGGCAGTTCCAGTTGTTGTTCCTGTAGTATATCCTCCATTCAAAGTTGTATGTAAGGCTCTCTCAGATTTTGTTTCACTTAAATAAAATTGATTGCGTGAGAGATTTAACACCTTAAGTGCTGGTGTTGCAAAGTTTAAGTCGGGAAAATTTCGAAATATATTTGACGATAAATTCAACTCAGTTAATATTGCTAGTTTAACTGCAGGAAGTTCTTCAAGTTGAGCACCAGTTAGAGTAATTTTTTTTATATTATCTGGATTGTAATAAAATTGTATAAATCTTTCTTTTGATCTTGAAGATCTAAATCTAAGTGATGATAAAGTAGTTCCTAAATTTCTAAAATTAACATAAGCATTTGGATTATCTCTCTCTACAATTTTCCAACTCGCTGGAATATTATTAATTTGTGAGATTTCTATATCTGCATTTAAATTTCTAAAAAATCCTCTAAAAATCAGAGGTATTCCTTTCATCAAATAAACTTCCTTTAGATCATTGTTTGCATAGTCATTTCCACTATTCAATTTAATTTTCATTTTATGAGTTGGAATTTCAGAATCAAACTCTCTAATTTGAGCACTCTGACTAGTTCTAAGTTTTTTTCCTGATATAGAACTTGTTCCAAATCTAAGGTCACCGTTGACCTTTACTTGTGCTCCATATGAAATGACAGCAGTAGGATCTGTATCTGCGTTTGGATCACTAGAACTCCAGGCACTTGCTCTGGATGTTGAAATGTCAGCAATCTTTACTTGTGCAGATCCACCAACTCCATCTACATAACGGTATCGAATTGCATTACCACTTAGTATTCCATTAATATCCAGTCCACCAAATAAAATTCCTCTTATTCCTGCTCTATTATCCAATGCACTAGTAAAGACCTGTGAATCTGCATTGAACCTGGATAATGTCTTGTGTATAGGAACTGATAATCTCGAAAAACTAATCCAGTCATGTCTATCTCCTCCAGCATTTGATGATCCACGAATAACATCAAGGTCAGGAAGAGGAAGATTTATATTTCTTAACGCTGTCGTTTTATCTTGAACGTCTGTTAAGAAACTGAGAACGTTAAGACCAAACCGTTTTGGATTCGTAAGTGACATATCAACCTTCTAATGCTGCGATACGTGTTTCTAATGCGGTGATTTGTGCTTGCTGATCTTTGATTACATTGATGAGCATGACTCCAACTTTAGAATAATCAACGTCAACAGGAATTGTATCATTACCATCTTCATCTGGAGCACGTCTCGCTAAAAGCGGATCAACTGTATTTACTTCCTCAGCGATCAGACCATACTCTGTTTTACCATTTGCTTTCCAATCAAACTTAACTGGTCTTAAATTGTTAAGAACATTCTTACTTTGCTCTAATGTGATATCACGTAAATTTTCTTTGAGAGTTATAGATGAACCACTTCTAACAACCTGTCCAGCTGAATTCAAGTAAAGAGTATATTGTGCTCCACTAGCAGTTCCACCAGTACCGGCATAAACGTGTGGAAGTTTGATTGTTAATCCACCTGTATTATCAGATGATCCATCTTCTTCTCCAATATGGAGAATTGATTTCATCCCAGCAGTTCCACCATAACGTGAATATGCCTCAAAGACATGGTAAGATGGTTGATGAGATACACTCCAATTCTCATCTGCCTTCATTGCCCAAGTGGCACCCCTTTTAGGATTAACATTAGCATCACCCATGGTTCCGCAACCATGTACCTGTCCAAGAACATCACTTGCTTGAACAGTGGTGCCGTTTAAAAATGCCTGTGTAACAGGGTTTGCAGTATTGCCAATCCTCATGCTGCCAACCCGAGTCTTTACAAATTCAAGAACCGGACCAAATGAATGACCTCCTGCTTTAAAGACTGCTAATCCGCATCCAACTTGTAAAGGGACTGCATCAATATTATTATCAGTAGTGTCAGAAAAATTACATGATACTTGAGTTTCATAATATGTTCTCAACTCACTTCCTTGCGCTCCAGTTGTGGCTGTGCTATTTGGAGTGTTGACATTTCCCCTAGATGGTATGATAAGTGGTGTTCTAGAACCTGAACCGTCTCCTAATCTTAATAAGATATCATTTTCATCAGCACTTATCTGACAATGCCTTGGATCATCTGTGCTACCACTAGTTTTATTGCTTGCTACAATGTTAAGATAATCTTTATTAGATGGAGTACCAAATTTAAGAGAGGTTTGTAGAGTACCACTCATGGATATTAAATTTACATTGCAAGAATTAGAAGTAGAACCTCTAAGTTCAATAGCCTCAAAAGCATTTGATGAAGACAATTTAATTCTTTCTTCTCCACCAACTTCAAGTTTCATATTACCTGAAGTACTCAAGTCAATCTTATCGGTATTCTGAGATATACCGATAACTTCCTTCACCATTAATGCATCAACGGATTCATTCAATTCCTGAATCTGATTCGCACTTGTATTAACAATTAAGGGTCTATAGTTTGCCATTACTACTAGAGTTTCTTTTATTTATTATTGTTCTTTGTAACTAATCGATGCTTCCATCGTTCCACTAGCGCCAGAGTCAATTTTCTTAGCAGTGAAGAACACTGCTGAGGTATTATTATTGTCTGGTGTGATTACATTACGATCTTGACCAAATACCTTACCCATATCAACTTGAGTAGTTTCATTTGCACCAACAAAAATAGTATCCTTTACAATTCCTGGTCTTAAGTTTTGTTCATTTTGTGTATCAACTCTTGCAGATGATAATCTATCCAAAGATCGGAAGTTAGTAGGAGGAGTACCAATAATATTTGCATTACCATCTGCATTTGATACTTCACCAATTCCAGACACATAGAATCTTGGGGCGATAGTTTTCTGAGTGTTTCCTATAACCTCTCTCACAGAGATATTATTGATAACAGCATTATCTTTTAATTTGAAGACCAGATACAGTGGGTACGGAATAAAGTTATAAAGTTTTGATTTTGCCGATGCCAGATTGCCAGATCCTCCGGTTGACATAGTGATTGGTCTAATGAAAATATTAAACTGTGATGAAGGGTTGATGCCAGTCAATCCTGTAATCTCAGAATCAATTTGAATGTATTGATATAAAATACCATCTTCAAAATATGAAACTGGACTACCAATAAATCTAGTACTAAGAACAACTGGTTCATTTGCTACATCAATAGCAATTTGCCCTTCATTATAGTCAATATTTGCTGGAAACTGACCTTCGACTCTTATATAATATGTGGGAATTGGTCTATTGATATTATCACTAGGAACGTTTGGTTTATATGTCCAAAGTGTTAATCCGGTTATCTTTGTAGGTTTTTGGACATCAAATGTCACTCTCTGACATTTTCCAGCAGCAATACCATCAACTGTTGGTAATCTGAAATCAATGTTTTGTCTAAATTGTGTTCTGGCTCCCCATACTTCTCCGGTCTCAACAGCATCTTCATTCATGGAACAATATCGATGAGTATGCTCAGTAAATAATATATTTTCAGTTGGTAATGAAGAAACATTAGATCCACCAACGTTGAACCCAGTTAATGTATTGGGAAGACTTGTTAGTGGTGTTGAATCAGTTATACCCACCATAAAGTCAGCAAAATGTCCGTTGTCAGAAGCACCGGGATTTAAATAATTAACTTCAATTTTAGATCCGGTAAAACCATAGTCTGATGCAACTTCTACATCATAGTTACTTAATCTAACTGGATCATAATATGTGGTTATACCTACAGTAGTTGTAATTCCTGTAACTTTATTTCTAACTTCATTACCTGCTATAGCTCTACCAAGAGTGAAATTGGGATACGAATTTGGTCCATATCCTTTGACAGTTGCATTTAAAAATCCATTGGTAACACCATTAATAATTTCAGGACTATCTACAGCAGTGATGTATGCGTTATTAATTGTTGGTGCAATTAATTTAGCACCAATATCGCTTTCTTGGAAAAGAGTGGTGTTACGAGCAGTTATTGTATTACCATCAAGGAATTCAATTTCAACAGACCTCCCACTTACTCCAGTTTTAAGTCCCGCAGTGTATACATGAGCAAATCCTGGACAGGCTTCACATTGCACAACTTCAACTTTTGATAGAGAATCGCTAGAGAAGTTTGCTACCGTTGGTATAATTAATTTTTTATTTTCAATGTTAACACCATTACTACTTGTAATAAAATCTTTTGGAGTGATACCCACCAAAGTCCGAGATGAAATACCAACAATTGTCTTTTGTCTGCATGTTGCATTGAATATTAATGAAGTTCCTTCATCTCCACCATCAATATAGTAAGAGGATCCATACTTATATAAGAACTGAGGTTCTCTCAGATCACCGGTATTGGAAATATTTAAACTATATTTGAGTCTAAAATATGAATCTTGAAGACATGGAACACCCAAAGAGTTTTCAAGAACAAGAGTATGAACTGTAACCCATCGTGCTCCACCATTTCCTGTAGGGATATATGCATAGAACCTGGCACCGATTGCACCATACCAACCAAATTCAATTTTGTACATCGTAACTCTGTTTGGTTGAATCAAATATCCAGATGGTCCATTACCATTCAAAGGATCTCCATTAAATTTATCTCTAGGTAATTTAATAGTCCAATATTTTTCACTATCAGTTGGATCACCACTAGCGACTTGCTCTTGATCAGCAATGGTTAATCCATTTCTTTCTAACACAGAAGTTTCAAGTGGAACTGTACTTCTTCTTATAATTGAAAGTTGTCCAGCGTCGATTTGGAATACGTATTGGTCAGTTGGGTTTGCTATTCCCCATTCCATAATAGAACCAGTTACAGGTTCAGTTGATGATCTCAATCCAAAAGTAAATCCACTAATTCTACCAGGTTGATACCTAAAGACTCTTCTTGATTGGAGATAAGCAAACTTACGATTACTATCACTATAACCAGGTCTAGTATTTGTAGAATCAAAGTTAGTTGAAATTAATATGTTTATTCTAGAGAAATTAAATTGCCCACCTGCAACAGGATCAACAAGTAAACTATCTTTTATATCTCTCCACGTATCTGTCCATATATCAATCGCTGCAAAAGATGCAGATGTACCAAAATTATACTCAACATCTCCATCTACTACATTTGTTATCTCAGGATCTAAAAATTTATCTTTCCAATCAGATGGGTATCCGAGACTTGCACCAGCACCGGTATCAAAATAAGTGTAGAGTTGATTTCCAAGTTGAATGAATGATACGTATCTAGAGAATAGATCTGCATCATAAAATCCAAGTCTTTCAAATTTTGGACCAAATGGGAATGAGTATGGTACAGGGAATGCTTCTAATTTAATTGCTGACTCAGTAACCTCTTCAGATCGTCTGGCATTATATCTATTCCCATAAATTTTATTTGATCTATTTGCCCATGATGTAAAATCATTTCCATCATTTAATGAGAAAAATTCAAAATTATCTTTATCAATACCATATGAAGATACGTTTGAAAAAAGACTTAATTGAGTTTCTGCTCTATTGACACCAAGAAGTGTAGTACTAACTTCACTAGTCTCTCTAAAAGACTCTTGAATTTTTATTTGTTGATTGGCAGTTTGAAATGTAGGAGTATATCTGTCAAAATGAACGTTACCTAATATCGTAGAACCACTACCGACAACATTTTTTGTTAAGTAAACATTACCATTTTTAATACGAGATACTAGTGAAGGTTCTACGATTCCCTCTCCACTAACATGATCTCCTAGTTTTATATTATTGGCATTCTCAAGATATATTTTGTTTCTTTCCCCACCACCATAATCTCTTGCAGTTCTTACTTCAAGTTCATTGGGCCATCCAATAAGTCTGTTTGTAGCACCTTGTGTTCCAATACGAATATCACTACTGACACCTACAGTTCCACTATCAACTGTAAGGACGTTTAAAGTTGTTGGAGATGCTGTTGGTATTGGTAATGATAAATCAGTATTATAAATTGCGGTAAAAATACCAACTACACTATGCTTATCTCTAATGTAAGTTGAAGATGTTTCTGTTGGAAGAGTGATTGAGGTTGATCTTTCTGCTGTTGCATCTTTGAGAAAGAAAGTGTCAACCTCTGTAATCAGAGGAGTTCCAAATTCATCAGTTAAAATTTCACCGTTCGCAATATTAAAAAGGTTCTCTTGACTTTTTTCTACAATAGTAATTGGGCGTTTGTCATGCCCAAACTTAATATCTTTCCCCCCGTTCATGAATCACTGCTCCTCCCAGGTAAGACTTGCAGAAACTGATGCAGCAGGTGTATTAGAGTTAAATGTATTTTGTGTTGATGCACACAGATACAGACTATCTACTTTATTTGTCAGTGGGAATGACAGATATTCTTTATTGTAATCAAAATAAGGTGAAAGATCAAACTCTTCCCCAGATGCAGGAATATACAAACTCGCTACGATTGTTCCAGTCTTCGGAATCGGTGCTCTTATTTGGGGGTTAACTTTGATTGAAGACAGTTGAGCAAGAGTAAATTCTGTTGATGCACTAGAAAGTGTTGATCCATCTTTAGGTGAAGTATTTCCTTCATATAAGAAGGAATTAGTGGTCGTTAATGTAATTGTGTCAGCGGTTGCTTCTAATGCGTAGAAGTAATAACCAGGTGTTCCAGTTGCAGCATCTCTATTTTCAAGATAACCTAATACTGAAATTGGTTTTGATGCTGGATCTCCATCGAATTTACCTCTGAAGTATCCATACACTCCGGTTCCTACGGCAAGGTATGAAGAATTAGAAACAGAAAGTAAAGCAGGTTTTCCTCGTTTTCCAATTGAAACTTCAGATGAAAGACTTAAAGTTCCAGAAATAGTTGAAGTTGTTTGGAAAATAGGTGACTTAAGTAAGTCCACCTTCACGACTGCTGTAGATCCAGTAGAAAGACGAGTAGGATAAACCTGAGTTCTGTTCCTTACATTCTTACCGGTGCTACTCTGAATAAAGTCTCTACACTTAATACCAACAAGTGGTGTTACACGATTTGGAATAATATCAATGGTATTGAGAGATCCATTATTCAACGGACTATTTAAATATAATCTTCTAGATACAGTATCAACGTAAGTAACTTCAATGTTCTGATCGAGAGGATCACTTGTTATAATCTTCGCTCCAACATAATATGAATTTCCTAATCCTGAAGTTGATCCACCAGTAATAAATGGATCGGTTGTATCTTCAGAATTTGAACCTAAGGTTACTCCACCAGTTCCACTTGTGGTGAAAGTTCTCTTCAAACCATAAACATCAATGTTAGTTGGCGTTCCGTAACTAAACAGTTTAACTGTTCCACGGTCACCACCATCAATGTAGTAAGAAGCACCATACTTAACAATGTGCTCGGATGAAGTTCCATAAGCAAATCCAGATGCCGTTCTCTTAATGTTTGTATAACCAAATCTATTCTCACTTCCTCCACCATACACCATGTATGTGATAGGAAGAGTTGCATTGCCCAGTGAGGAGACCTTCAGTTGGTTTGATGCCCTCAGATGGTGTACTCGTACCCAGCGAGCCTCTCCGTTGCTTACAGGGACGTATGCGAGGAATAGAGCACCAACAGCACCATACCATGAGAATTCAATCTTATACATGGTGACCTTAGTCAGGTCAATGTCCCAGATACTGGTATCTGTTACAATTTCATTGGTATCAGTATTAATTACATTTGATCCTGCTCTCTTATCGGCAACAGCATCACTGTAAACTAAGTTTTCTGTGCCACCATCTAATCGATCTCCACTAAATCTAGATCTAGGAACACGATATTCATATACGTTTAGATATTCAATATCAACGTTTTGATTGACCCAATTTTTGTAGTAGTTATTTACGTCATCAATTTGTGTTTTAAGTGTTGAACTATCACCAGCACTTAATGTGGTATCAATATAACCTTCTACTTGATTATCTTCATTTTTATACTGATATGGGAACATACCAGTCTCTTTCACACTAGTAGAATAATTATTCAGGCCTGCTTTAACTCTTGATGCACTTGGTGGTTGAACAAAAGGAACTGGAGTAACAATTCTTAGAGTTCCAGTTCCACCACTGACTGCACCCAAACCTGTCACAAGGTTACCTGTGGTTACATCTTCAAGTCGAATTGAGCTGATACCAGAAGTTCCGAAAGAACTAGGATATACATCCTTTACTTTATAGATTTTGGATTCAGTCAGACCTGCAGGAGTGGTGGCACCAGAATCTTTTTCGAAAGATACATACTGACCAGTAGATAAACCAACTACTCTTGCCCCAGTCTGACCAGCTTTATAGAAAGAAGGAACGGTTGAAACACCAACGTTAACTGTAAATTGTGTTGCCGAATCAATTCTTACAACATTGTATCCAGTATTTCTATTTGGATAAATTTTTGGATTGACAGGATCAAGATAACATGTCATTCCGATACCGGAAAGATAGACATACTTACCTTTGTAATATCCATGATTGGTACTAGTTGTGACTGTCATCAAACCAGTATCAATATTATAAACCGCATTACTAATAGTTTTTGACAAGTCGGAGAGATAAATCGTATCTCCATTGATAATCGAAGTAATACCTACTGTCGATTTCTGTTGCAGAAGAGATGGATCATATACACCAGCATGAGTCATCAAGAGATTATCTCTCAAGATGACCAGATCTCCAAGTTCTTTATTTGTATATCCATCTGGAACTGATGTTGCTCCAGCACCTACAGATTCAGATGCTCTAGGTTCCAGTGGATCATACGGATTGGTTGTACCGTAGTCCTGAGTTTGACCAGGGTTGGCGGTATTACTAAACTCAACTGGGTTGAAGAAAAGTAAAGATTGAGTTCTTCTTACAACACAGAAGTTATCATCTTCACCATCATTTCTTGACTCCCAATAATATCCATCATAGTTGTCAAAGATACCATATTTTCTTACAGCAGGGTTCAGAATAGTTGATCCCTTGTCATCAAGTAAGGTAGTTTTAACACCAAACGTAGCGGAAGATACACGACCAGGTTGGTATCTAAAGAATCTCTTTGATGTGAGGATAGCAGTTTCGTCTGCAGGTGCCTCAATCAATGCTCCAGATTCCTCAGGAATATGAGTCAATCCATGACCCATTGTCTGGGCAATACCAGCATAAACACCAGCGTTTCCAACAGTGGTGAACTGCTCCGGAGTTGCTGTCCATTCAGTTGGGTTAACATCATAAGTGTTAACGTCAGCAAAGATACCAAGAGCAACTTCAGATCTTGGTATCCCCAGAAGAGACAGTGCAACTTCTGACTGAACTTTATTCTGTTCTTCTACCGGAATCGCAGCTTGGTCGCTTGCAATAACAACCGGAATTGATTTCTCAGCTTTTTGTTGACCAGGAGGGACCGGAGCAGTTCTACCTACTACGACGACCGCTGAGTTATTATTTACGTTAGTGTTGTCTGGCATTAGTTAGTAACTCCGACTCTTCCTTTTGCGATTGTAAATCTATCCCTTATAGTTATATATCCAGTTTCCAATCCACCCAATGCTGTCTGACCACCTGTATTAATGGTTGCTTGTGATAATAATTTCAGTCTAAGATTCTTCGTTGCAGCATTCACTGGTTCCTTTCCATCAACAATTAATGTTATAGAATCCAGAGAAGGACTTACAGAGTGGTTCTTCAGTTTAACAACATCTCCTTCCGTGATTGCGGAGAACTGATTGGCATCTTTGAGGGTAACTAAGTAAGTAGTTACACCAGTGCCAACATGAGGTGATCCATTCTTATACCATACACCAGAGGAAATACCAACCGTAGTTGTAAGTCCAACTGGGTTCTCAAGATATTCTTCACCAATAACGTTGTATCCATAACCACTTCCAATTCCAAGGTTAGCATCATTAGCAACGATTACACTTTGAGGAACTCTGAACTGAATGTAACCTTCAGATCTGCTATTAGTTCCATTAAGTGGAGTGATTGGATCACCAAAGTTGATAAACCTGGTTCCAAGAGCCTCATCATTCTGACCTTCATTGATAATCGTTCCAATACCAGCAGAGATGATTTCAACATCACTGAGATTGTATGGATCACCATTGCGGATGTAAAGATAAATTGGTGTTAAGAGATCATCAGACTTACTGAGAGTAAGGTTAACTGAATTGAAATCACTATCGAAGATATCTGGTGATGGGATAAACTCATCAGATGGTCCAAGAATAATATTATTCTTAGTAGTGATCTTACCACTTGCAAAGGTTCTAAGACCAGTTCCACAATTTCTAATAATATTACCACCGGTTGCAACAACACTGGTGACAGATATATCAACTGCACCACCGAAGTTCTCAAACAGTGAATCATTCATTCTCAGAACAGTAGATGACTGAGCATTAATTGGTTGATATGGATATCTGTCTGTGGTTCCACCATCAACAATTGTACATCCTTCCATTGCAACTCTGTTAGAATCTTTAATCCAAAGAGCATTTGATGGACTGTTACGAATTTCAAAATTCTTTAATGTACTTGAATTGAGTTGATTTAAGTATACTGTATATGTTTCACTTTCAGATTCGAATCGAATATTGTTAGCAAAGTTTCCGTCAACAACTAAGTCTTGAATTGTAATATCAGTTGGTGTAGCAGCAGAACTTCCAATTAAGTTACCATCAAATCCAGGATCATCACCATGGCCACTGTCAGCATCAGTAGCAAAGTACTGTTGCATCAGTTTTGTATTCTTACCATTTCCTTTAATTGTAAATCCTGTAGGAATTACAACCTTATTGGTGAGATATGTTCCACTTGGAAGATCAAGATAATTACCACCAGATGATACTGTATCTGAAATTGCTTCAGATAATGCATAGGTGTTATCATGAGTCAGATTAACTCTAGAAGTTGTTCCATATCCTGCAGCACTATCATTAAAGAGAACTAAATCATTGTCGAGTGTGATGCTGTTTGCTTCAATTTGAATGATCTCACCCAGACCCCATCCTCTTCTCTGACCAGCAGATGCAATATTAGGGAAGTGAATCTGTGGTGTGGTTGTGTCTCCAATTCCCAGATACTCATTGACTGTTCCATTTGGTGACCAATTAGTTTGATCATAAGTTCCATAATCTTTGTACAGAATATTCGAAGTGATGTTTCCAAGTTCTTTTGGACCAAGAATTCCAACCAGTTTTGCTTGATTAATGTTAGCAGATGTAGCATTATTTGCAGCAATTTGACGATAAACAAGTAAACCATGTTGGTTATTTGTTCTTTCCAAAGATAATGTGACGTGATCAACATCATTAAAATTACCAACAGCAGGAGCAGATACTCCAGTAGATGCTCCAATCTGACTAGAGATTCCGACTCTTCCATCTCTAAAGTGATACTGAGCAACAAAGTAGAAGTATTTGTTTACTCCTGTGCCACCACCAGTCTTAGTCACTGTCATCGAATTAAATTCTGGCCCTGGAACCTGTGCTGCATTAGATGCCTCTGATGCACCAAAGACCTTCACAGTTTGACCAACAAAGAATCTAGCAGTGCTGATTCCAGTAATTTTAATTGCACCATTAACACCAAGTTTTGTCGTCAGTTGTGCTGAAGTGAGTGTTGATCCGGAACCAATTGCTCCAGTAATAGCATCTGCAGTGCTCTTTGTGGTTGCAATTCCAGTATAAATTGTTCCGTCGTTACTGATACCATAACTTCTCAATGCGAAAGAATTGATTTCGTGAATGTCAACCAATTCATATCCATCACCAGCATCATTAACTTTAAGAATTTTATTTCTGCCAAATGTTGCTTCCTCAGTGAGACTGTTAGGAAGATCAGTTAACTTAAAGTTTTCATAGATGTTAGCACGAATTGTTCCATTAACATCCAGTTCATGTCTTGGAGTTGCAGTCTTAATACCAACAAACTGACTTGACTGATTAACAATCAGAGATGGATTGGCATCAGGACCAACCTGGAATGATGGATTTACAAGAGATGTTCCCTTGAGCATCAACTTGATGGCATCAATACCTGCATTGGCTGTCGATGTAACCTTATTGGTGAAACTGACTGGTCCTCTGAATTCTGATGGGAGGTTTCTATTTGCACCACCACCAACACGCAGAGTGTTTCTTACATACAGATCATCAAATGTTGATGTCGCATCAGATCCGATCTCTCCGAGGAAAGTTTCTCTGGATTTAATTCTTCCGTCCCATGTGAAGAACTCACCACGATCATTCATACCAGAGAAGAATGTAACTCCACCCTTCTCTTCCTTAGAAATTGCAAGGAACTCTTCGTTTTCTTCAATAACTCTTCTCTGTTTTTGAGGGAGTGCGGTTGAATAGTTACCGGGTCCATAACCAACATACTCAAATGTATGTCCGGAAGCACGAATGCTAGAGAATCTACGAACCTCAGAAGGAATAACTGTGATTGGACGAACTAAACTATTATTGACATGCCCTTTAGATGTTGTACCAAGAGCACCTCTATAGACAGTTATTTGAGTTGTACTATCAACTGTCTTGATTCTCATAACCTCATCATCAATCTGAATAAAGTCACCTTTTCTCAATCCTACAACGTTATCAACAGCAACAATGATTTGAGTTTCATTGAGTGCAGAACTGATAAAGGTATCAGTATCCCGTCCAGTGAGAGTGATTAATCTTCCACCAATCTTTTCACTAGTCAGTGATGTGTCTTCACCATAAGCAGAAAGAGTATTTCTAAGTGCCCTAGCAAGAGTAGCACCTGAAGATACTCCATATTCTGTTTTAATTTCAAAACTGTTAGCAGTTGGAACTCTTTGGACAATGAAATCTTTACCTGAATATACTGTAGCTGCAGATCCAGTAACGTTGTCTAATTTAATACTATTACCAATTTGGAATCCATGTGCTCCAACGGTGTTGACAGTTGCAATACCTGCAGCATTTGGATTACTTCCTACAATAGCAGTAGATAAATCTAACTTTGCTGCATTGCCACTAATGAGTACCAATGCATTTGGACTATCTGTGAATATACCGACATTAGATCCAGTGCTTATTGATGTATCGAGACTACCATGTGAGAGTGCTCCAACACGAGCATACTTAATTTCTTTTGGACCAACAACTTCAGTTAGTAAGTATGTTCCATTATATCCGCTAGCGTTTCTATTGTCTGGTGTACCAACACCAACAACCTGAACTGCTTTTTGCTCGTTTGCAGTTGCTTGATTTATGGTAACACTTAATTTTCCATTAGATCCACCAGGAACTTCAACAAGGAAATTGCTTCCTATGGAATCAGTGTAACCACATCCAGCATGAACAACTTCTGCTGAAGTAATAGCACCAGAACCATTGATTGTAACGTTTGCAGTTACTCCTTCACCATTCTGTCCTGTTGTATTTGTAAGAACAACATTATGAAGAACAGTCGCAACCCCAGAATATCCACTTCCAGCAGAATTAACACTTAAGGAAGCAACACCATTTATGTTATGTCTGTGAGAAAGATTCAGAGAAACTACACCATTATTATCACATGTTGCACCAGTAACTCCAAATCCAATTCTATTATCCCTTAAGAAACTGACAACACCTTCTTTTGTGATACTATTCTGAGAGTCATTAACGAGGACTTCTCCGATCAACTTATTGGATGCTGCTGATATACTCTGAAGTGGATCAACAATTAAATTGTCCTTGTCAACAGTTGGGTACAGGTAGTATGCACTCTGCTTGAATTTTTGATTACTAAATTCAGAAACTGTAGGTGAAACATTTCCAAGTATCACTGTGAGATAGTATATACCATCCTGAAGTTTTGAAATATACTCCTGGATTGTTTCAACGGCTTCAATAGTATAAGTTGAATTATATTCGTTTCGCTCAAATGTGGGAAGTGATGTATTTCTTGCAGATATTGCATTCTGGAAAGTACCACCATCAGAACTAATATACTTGAACGTAGTTGGTGTTGGTGTATCAATTACCGTAAAGTATCCATTGTAACCAGCGTTATCTGCTGCAGTTGTATTCGCTGAACTTTGAACATTTTTGATACGTACTCTATCACCAACGATCAATCTATGTTCCAACTCTGAAGTGATAGTAGTTTGATTACCAGCGTATGTCGCTGATGCAATCACTCTTGGATTTCTATTGCTGGTAACCTTTGCAATAGTAGATTCTTCAATAACATTCTTAGATTCTTGAATGATGAAGTTTTTAGATGGTGCTTTCGCATTCAACATCTCTTTTGGAATTACATATCTAAATCTGTAAATTCTATCGCTGAGATCACGTCTTTCTGATTTTCTCTTAACATAGGTTGAAGAATTATTCGCTGCAATTTCATTTGGGTTAGCAGCAAGTCCAGTATAAATTCCATTGGAATTATGGTCAGTTAAGATATACCAACCTCTAGGAGAACCATTTATAAGAGTGGAATCATATTGTACTGGGTGTCCAAAGTCACCAGGAAGTTTGTCAGTAACTCTACTACAGACACGAAGAACTCCACCCTTATTGTTTTTAATATCAACAGAATTGTCTGCAGTGTTTGTAAGTGCATTGTTCAGAGATTTTGCTAATCTTATTGTATTAGCATCTACATTCATGACATAATATGTTTGACCATATACGATTCCATCAGGAAGAACTCCATCATCACTATAAACTCTGACTGATTCTCCAGTAGTAAAGTTGTGATTATCATTTAAATCAAGTTCATTCTTTGGAGTATCTCCTGATGTTCTGATTGCTGTGACCAGAAATTCTTTCTTAGTTGATACTGGAGGCTTTCCTGCAGGAACTTGCATCACCACAGGAGCAGAGTATGTTACGTTAGTGCCATCTATATTTGCTTCAAGATAAAGGAGTTCATTATCTCTTGAACCAACTCTAAAACCATTAGTGATGTTTGTTGGTGGGTTTGACTCATCAGTTTCACCCAGAAGATAAAGATGAGATGTGATACCAACAGCAGTGGTAATACCAACGTCTAAAGTTTTCCAAAGAACATTAGACTCTTCTTCTTGTAAATCTTTTGGTGGAACAACGTGAGTGATGTATCCAGTATCATCACGGTCAAAAGATTGCTTTCTGAATCCCTTCGAGATTAAAGACTTAGCACCAAAGTTTGAGTTTGAGTTGGTGATAGATTGATCTCCACCATCTTCAGTAACAAAGTGCTCAGCAAAACCAATCGCAAACACAGAAACTGCCTGGATGACAGCGTTGTTTGATGACTTGATGTGGAAATTAGTATATCCAGTCTTATAAATTGCCTCTTGATTTAAGTGGAGAGGTCTGTTAGAAGTTATAGTTGTCTCTTCCGTATCATATGATCCAGTGGTATCATTATAAATTACGAATGCATTATCATCTTTCTGTAGTCCGATACCAGTAAACTGTGCCACAACCATGGACTTAAATCCAGTTGCCTTATCTCCATCAGCGTGCATACCACACATACCGAAGGTAGAACGCAGAGAGATGTTAAAGATGTATGGTGAAGCACCAGTTACATTGTCAACCTCTACCGCAACTTTACTGTCTGCAGTTGGGTTTATATTGTTCTGAGCTGGATCACTCAGAAGATTATAAGTAAACTTCCTTTCGCTGGTAACACCAACAACCTTGAAACCACCATTATAAGTTTCAGAACTAATTCCAAGAATACGAATCGAATCATCAACTGTGAAGTTATGTGGTTTCTCAGTTAAGACTGTTGCAACTTTTCCGACTGAGGAAAGTTCCAAAATTGGATTGTCATCAGAAACCAGATCACCAACAATTTTAAATTCAGGACTGTTGGGTTCAAAGTCAGTTCCTTGTGGGAAGTTAACGATCTCTCTTACGCCGGTATCATCACCATAAGCATTCATCAACTTATAGTAATATTGTTGAAGATCAGTTAAACCAGTAAGAGTTTTTACATTTACACCGTCAGCATACTCAAAGCAGGTGAGTTTATGGTGTGAAAATACAGGACTGGTTTTCTGATTAAAATTCTTATTATAATATACTGGTCTATCGCCATCAAATAAACTGAACTGCCAGAAGTAACAACCACCAGTTACATTAAAAATTGCAGATCTAGGAACAGTGTCATCCTGAGGATCTGGAACATAAAGTGGTTTGATCTTAGTTTTTCTTAGATCGTATCCAATGACAGAGGTGCCCTTTGGTACAATAACACCACCAGTTACAGAGTTAAACTTATATAAAACGTTGTTCTGATTGTTGAGATCAAATACTGAATTATTAGTAAGTTCGATGTCTGGAGATCCAACTACCGCCTCGTTGACATCAAAATATTGCGCTACGTTTCCATTCTGTTTTATAGAAAGTCCTGGCCTATTATCAATAAGGTGTGTCCCAGGATACAATAAGATTGTAGTTCTATCAAACCTATCATTCTGAGGTCCACTTTGATAGGCAAATCTCGCTGCTTCAAGCAACGCTCTTTGGATAGTTTTAAAAGGTCTCGTTAATGAATTACCTTTATTATCGAAACTATCGGTAGCATCTAAATCTGATGGGTTTACATAGAGAATATTACCATCAGTATTAATCAGAAAATTTTCTAACCTTGAAAGAGGCATCGTATCAGCGCACTAATTTTTCTTCTGCTTTATTTATCACAGACAGATCTGCCTCTAATCTATCGGAAGCAACTCCGGGTTGTCAAGTTCCAACTCAAACAACAAAGGATGACACTGTTCTTCAATTAAATATTGAGATGCTCTGTACATATCTTCAATATTATATTTTGGATTATCATCTGCCCATTCTATGATTTCATGATCAAAATAACTTGACTCTTCTACATCATCAAATGTATAAGGTATACCGTTTATGAAATACATCAGAACCAGTTGTTGCGAAAAATTGTACCAGCAATACTTGATGTCTAAATGATAGTTCATAAGTCTATCTTAACTTGAAAATATTTATTGACAAAAAAATTGGAGGATGATTAATCCTCCAGGA
>CEON01028099.1_pt1 | contig 22344 bp, 23 predicted proteins | sample 530291 | NCBI WGS metagenome assembly CEON01 (sample SAMEA2619888, study PRJEB7988) | marine metagenome | biome: marine biome (ENVO:00000447); feature: surface water layer (ENVO:00002042); material: "saline water (ENVO:00002010), including plankton (ENVO:xxxxxxxx)" | depth 5 m
CCATGTGATCCATTTTCAAATCCAGCTAGCGGTTTAGAAATATCATTAATTTACATAAAACCCCTTGACGGCAAGGCGGTAATGCTAGGGTTATCACATTCTGAGACGTACTCTTTAAATGGTGAAGATGTTATAAATTATCTAAAAACCTTTGATGTTCTTTATTGTCTTGACAAAAAAGAGTTATTACATTATTACCCACTTGGCAGTTTGAAGGATTTATTCCTTCCACCAAAAACGTACAAAGAACCGGAAAATTCCGTATTTTCGCATTTTTATCGCAAAAAGTCGTTGTATAGTCGTGTTAATTACTTAATACCTCTTTCCAAGCACTACGAACATTGCGAGAATATTTATGAAGAAATAAACGAGACTTTTACACAACAAAAAGACGAATATTATGAGTTTTATCAACGTAGAATACCCCAAGTTTTTGCCGCCATTGAAAGAAATGGGCTTCGAGTGGACGGTAGATTATTCGAGGAATTTTTCCACCCTACAGAATCCAATATGGTCTACACCCAGTACAACTGTAAAACCCTCACAGGCAGACCTTCAAATAGATTTCGTGGAGTTAATTACGCTGCTTTAAATAAAGAAAATGGTTGTAGACAAGCATTTATACCAAGAAACGATGAGTTGGTTGAAATGGATATTTCTGCCTATCACCCTACCCTTGTTGGGAAGCTTGTCGATTATACTTTTGATGATTTGGATATTCATAATTCTTTTGCAAAAATGTATGGAGTATCTTATGCTAAAAGTAAAGAATTAACCTTCAAACAATTATATGGAGGTGTATTTAAACAGTATGAAAACCTTGAATTTTTTAAAAAGGTACAAGAATACATAAAAAATATTTGGACTGATTTTAATTCTAAAGGTTATGTAAAAGTACCTGTTAGTAATTATAAATTAAAGAAATTTGAATTAACTGACATGAATCCTCAGAAATTATTTAATTATATCCTTCAAGGGTTGGAAACCGCAACTAATGTGGTTATATTGTTTGATATATTAAAGGAATTAAGAGGTTGTAAAACAAAGTTAGTTCTTTACACATATGATAGTTTTCTATTTGATGTGGATAAAAATGAGTTGGATAAGTTAAAAAGGATTGAAAAGATCATTACTGATCATAAACTTAAAATAAAAGTTAAATCCGGAATTAGTTATAATTTTGCATAAAAAAACCAATATGTATTACGAAGAATATGATGTTATAGACGTACCAATTAACTCAATAGATTTGAATAATAAATTATTTTGTACTTTTACGTCCCTGGAGGAGCTAGAATCACTAATCACGACTCTAAAAAACAAATATACAATACTTTACAATAAGATGTTTGTCTTATATGTTAAAAGTAATGATGAGTACGTTATCACTTATAACGTAGAACAAGGTAATGTAAATGACATACCTGAAAATACAATTTTAGTTCATAGAAAAAAGGAAACTAATACATTGTATACTATAAATGCTCTTAATGAGCTAATTAAGAAATTAAATGGTGGTGTGGTTGACACGAATTTTCCTATCAACTGGCAACACTATAAGAATTGTATTCTACTTACACAGCATAATGAGCTGAAACAGTTGAATACTAAAGTTCATCAAATAATTGAACTGTAATTTGGTTATCCAAATTTTTTTTGTTATATTTAAATGTTAATTAAAGTTTTATTAAAATGTTAAATTTAGACGCTATTGAAAAAGAGCTTTCCTCAATGGAAAAGCCAAAGGTTAATACCACGAAAACTCAAAAAACCGAGAATTTCTGGAGACCACAGGTTGGAGAAGCAACTGTTAGGTTTGTTCCTTATAAACACAATAAGGACTTAGGTTGCAGAAAAATTTTATTCCACTATAATATTATTGACAAACCTATTTTATCACCAGATAACTTTGGTGAGAAAAATCCTATTAACAAATTAGTTGAAAGACTAAGAGATAATCAGGATTATACTAATGCTAAAAAGTTAGAGGCAAAAACTCGTTATTTCTGGCCTGTTGTTGTTAGAGGTGAGGAGGAAAAAGGAGTTAGAATGTGGGGTGTAGGTGTTGAAATCACAAGACAAATATTTGATTTTCTTAGAGATGAAGATATTGGTGATTTTACTGATGTTAAAGAAGGTAGAGATTTTAAATTGACTACCGTTGGGCCTGAAGTTACAGGTACTAGATTCAATAAAACATCTATTATGCCTAAAATGAAAACATCAACATTATCTGATGATGCTGATAAATTAAAAGATCTATTGGAAAACCAACCAGATCCTTTAAAGGCATTCAAGAAACAGAGCTATGAAGAAATTTCTAAGATATTAGAAGATGCATTTTCAGGTTCTGAGGATGAGATAACTTCTGAACCAGCTGAAAGTTTTGATACTAAAACTGAAAGCGTTTCTGAAGAATCAAAATCTAACTATAAACTTGATGTTAAAAATCAAGAATCAAGATTAGACGAATTCAACAAATTATTTGACGAATAATGGCTAGAAAGAAGAAAGAAACCTTAACAGGGGCTTTTTCTGCTGAGCTTAAAAGTAATTTCGACTTAGGTAAATTTAAGGAGAAAAAATTACTAAATAAAAGTTCTAAGTTTAAGCCACAAAAATGGATACCGTTATCCAAAGCATTTCAAGACGTTACCTCTGTAGCAGGTATTCCTATGGGACATATCACATTGTTAAGAGGACACTCTGATACAGGTAAAACAACTGCATTATTAGAATCAGCTGTTAGCGCTCAAAAAATGGGTGTGTTACCTGTTTTTATAATTACAGAGATGAAATGGAATTGGGAATATGCTAAACAAATGGGTTTAGAAATAGATGAAAATTTAGAAGGATTTTTCTTATATAAAGATAGGGACTCTTTAGAATCTATAGAGGACGTTGCTACCTTTATTTTAGATCTAATTGACGAACAGAAAAAAGGTAATTTACCTTATGATTTACTATTCTTATGGGATAGTGTAGGTTCTATACCTAGTGAAATGTCAAATAAATCTAACAAGAATAATAATGAATGGAATGCGGGTGCTATGTCTACCCAATTTGGTAACAATGTGAATCAAAGAATTACGTTATCAAGGAAAGAAACTGCACCTTATACTAACACATTAGTTTGTACTAACAAAGTTTGGACGTTAAAACCAGAATCACCTATGGGTATGCCTAAATTAATGAATAAGGGAGGTTACTCTATGTTCTATGATTCTACATTTGTAATAACATTTGGTAACATAATGTCAGCTGGTACTTCTAAGATAAAAGCTATTAAAAGTGGAAAACAGATTGAATTTGCAAAAAGAACAAATGTACAGGTAGATAAAAACCACGTTAGTGGGGCACAATCTAGAGGTAGATTAGTTATGACAGCACATGGATTCATACATGACACTGATAAAGCATTAAAAAAGTATAAGGAACAGCATTCCGATGAATGGGCTCAAGTTTTAGGGGGTTATGATTTCGATATAACCGAAGAAACTGAAAACGAGTCTCATGAAGCTTAATATTTTCAAAAACAAATCAGAGGCATCTAAGTTTTTTAAATCTGAAAAGAAGAAAAAAACTGCTAAACTACATAGACATAGTAAGATTTTAATTATAGATGGATTAAATCTATTTTTAAGAAATTTTGCTATGTTAAATTTTGTGAATGAGGATGGAGTTCACATAGGTGGTTTAGGGGGATTTTTAAGATCACTAGGTGCATTAATAAGACTTATCCAACCAACCTCCGCTTACGTTGTATTCGATGGAGCTGGTGCTTCTTTAAATAGAAGAAACTTGCTTCCCGAGTACAAAGAGGGGAGGGGAAATAATAGAATTACTAACTTTGATATATTTGAAAATTTAGAAGAAGAGCATGATGCAAAGGTAGATCAAATTGTAAGATTAGCTCAATATTTAAAATGTTTACCTGTTAAAACAGTAGCTATAGATAAGGTAGAAGCAGATGATGTTATATCTTTTATAGCTAAAAGAATGGCTAAACAATATAAATCAAAAGTTACCATCGTATCAGCTGATAGGGACTTTTTACAATTAGCATCTCCTAATATTTCTATTTACAGACCTATAGAAAAGAAATTTTATAATGATCAAACAGTACTTGAAAAATTCAATGTACTAGCTAAAAACTTCACCATCTATAAAACCTTGTTAGGTGATAAATCAGATGGTATTAGGGGTATAAGTGGTTTAGGTGAAATTAAATTTAAAAAATTATTTTCTCATTTAGGAAAATATGAAATGGATTTAGATCACTTAATTGAAACCTGTGGGAATAAAATAAAAGATAATCCTATATATGGTAGAGTTATATCAGAACAAAATAGATTAAGGGATACCTATAAGTTGATGGATTTACACAATCCTTTATTAGGTGAAGATGATAAAGAATATTTGGAAGCATTAATTGAAAGTAGTACCTTTAAACTAAATAGTAAGTTGTTTTTAGGGTTATATAAAGAAGATAGTTTAAGACACACTATTAGAAATGTTGAATTTTGGATTACAGATAATTTCCGAACTTTACAAAGTTATAATAAATGACGTTACCGCAATTATCAAGATATGGTTATAGTTTTCAAGTAAAGGTTTTATCTCTATTACTAGAGGAAAAAAACTTTTTACTTAATGTTCATGATGTACTAGATAGTAGTTATTTTGAAAATTCTGGTCATAAATGGACTATAAATACAATACTTAAATACTGGGAAGATTACCACACAGTACCTACTATTGATGTTTTAAAATCTGAATATCAAAAAATCGAAGATAAAGTACTAAAAGCATCAGTTAAAGAACAATTACAAAAAATATTTGCTGTTAGTTCTAAAGATAGAAAATACGTAAGAGAAGAATTTACCAAGTTCTGTAGAAACCAACAGGTTAAAAAAGCCATTTTAACAAGTACAGATTTACTAAAGCATGAAGATTATGATTCAATTAGAAATTTGATGAATCAGTCTTTACAAGCAGGTATGGACAAAAATGTAGGCCATGAATATGAAAAGGATATTGAGGATAGATATAGACAAAATCATAGAAAAATAGTACCTACCCCTTGGACTAAAATTAATAAATTATTACAAGGTGGTTTAGGTAATGGTGATTTTGGTTTAATATTTGGTAATCCAGGTGGTGGTAAATCTTGGACATTAGTTGCTCTAGGTGGTCATGCAATACAAATGGGATTTAATGTTCTCCACTATACTCTTGAATTAGGAGAAGAATATGTTGCAAGAAGATATGATTCTTTTTTCACTAAAACCCCTGTAAATACAATTATGGCTCATAGAACCAAAGTTGAAAGTCTTATAAAAGAACTACCAGGTCGTTTAATTATTAAAGAGTTTCCAACAGGAAAGGCAAGTATTTCAACAGTTGAAAGTCATATTCAAAAGTGTATTGATAATGATTTCAAACCTAATTTAGTGTTAATTGATTATGTTGATCTTCTTTACTCACAGAAGCGAACCCGTGAGCGTAAAGACGAGATTGATGATATTTATACTAGCACTAAGGGAATGGCCAAAGAGTTAGACATACCTATTTGGACTGTTTCCCAAGTAAACCGAGCAGGTGCCAAAGATGAAATAATTGAAGGTGATAAAGCCGCTGGTTCATATGATAAACTTATGATATCAGATTTTGCTTTATCTTTGTCCAGAAAAAAAGAGGACAAAATACAAAATACAGGTAGATTCCACGTAATGAAAAACAGATACGGATTTGATGGGATTACCTATTCTGTTGTTGCTGATACATCTATGGGTGCTTTTGAAGTATTTGATTACAAAGAAGCCCCTGAATCACCTACTCAAAACGTTATGGCCACTAATTATAGCCAAGCAGATAATGCAAGTATTTTAAAAAGTTTAAAAGATATATAAAATGAGTAAGAAAGACATAACCAAAGAAAGAGTTGTATATAAACCATTTGAATACCCTGAAGCATTTGATTTCTGGATGAAGCAACAACAGGCACACTGGCTTCATACTGAGGTCCCTATGATGTCAGATGTAAATGATTGGAAACAAAATCTTAGTGATACAGAAAAAAATATAGTAGGATCCATTTTAAAGGGTTTTGCTCAAACAGAAACGGTAGTAAATGATTACTGGTCTGGTTTAGTTACTAAATGGTTTAGAAAACCTGAAATTGTGGCTATGGCTGTTACATTTGGTGCTTTTGAAACTATTCATGCAGAAGCATATTCACTTTTAAATGAAGAATTAGGTTTAGATGATTTCAGTGAATTTTTAGAAGATGAAGCCACTATGGCTAAAATAGAAGCTATTATGAATGTTAGAGATTCTCATAATGGTGAGCCTGATTGGCATGAAAGAGCTAAATCTTTAGCTGTATTTTCTGCCTTTACGGAAGGAGTTAATTTATTTTCTTCATTTGCTGTTTTATTATCATTTAAAATGAGAAACCTACTTAAAGGGGTAGGGCAAATAGTAGAATGGAGTATAAGAGACGAGTCAATGCATTCAGATGCTGGTTGTTGGTTATTTAGAACACTTCTAAAAGAAAAACCAGAATTAGATACACCTGAATTAAAAGCTGCTATTACTGAAGCTGCTTTATTATCTTTAAAACTTGAATTAGATTTTATTGAAAAAACTTATGAATTAGGTGATTTAGAAGGTTGTTCTAAAGATGATCTAATTTCATTTATTAAACATAGAATTAATACTAAATTAGGTGATTTAGGTTATTCACCAATTGTAAATGGTATTGATCCTACAGCTGTAGAAAGAATGAAGTGGTTTGATGCTTTATCAGCAGGAAAACAACATACTGATTTCTTTGCAAACAGAGTTACTAATTATTCAAAAGGAGTCCAAGATTGGGACGCAGATAAATTATTTTAATATGGACAGTAATGTTAACGTAGATTACTCACAATGGAGAAAAGGTATTGATTATCCTGATTGGATGGATGAAATATCATTGGCAACAGTTTCTAAAGGTTACTTATTACCTGGAGAAACAGTAAAAAAAGCTTATAGAAGAGTTGCAAAGGCAACTGCTAATAGATTAAAAAAACCAGAATTAGAAACTAATTTTTTTAAGTACATTTGGAATGGTTGGATTGGTTTAGCTTCTCCAGTTTTATCTAACATGGGAACTGATAGAGGATTACCTATTTCTTGTTTTGGAGTTGATACTCCAGATTCTATCAGAGGAATTGGTTTAACAAATGCTGAACTTATGAAACTTACCGCTTCAGGAGGTGGGGTAGGAATTAGTGTTTCTAGAATTAGACCTAGAGGAGATGGTATTTCAGGTAATGGAAAATCTGAAGGAGTTGTTCCTTGGTGTAAAATATATGACTCATCTATAATTGCTACTAATCAGGGTAATGTTAGAAGAGGAGCTGCTTCTGTTAACTTAAAGGTATCACACCCAGATATTGATGAATTTTTACAAATAAGAAGACCTAAAGGAGATCCTAATAGACAGTGTTTAAACCTTCATCAATGTGTAGTTGTAGATGATAGCTTTATGAAAAAGGTTGAATCTAGAGATGAAGAAGCATTAAAGATTTGGATGACTATTCTTAAAACTAGAATGGAAACTGGTGAACCTTACATAATGTTTGAAGATAACGTTAACAAAAATAATCCTATTGCATATGCAATGAATAATCTTAACGTATCAATGACTAATATTTGTACTGAAATTACTTTACACACTGACCAGTGGCATTCATTTATATGTTGTTTATCCTCGTTAAATCTTGCTAAATATGATGAGTGGAAGGACACAGACGTAGTAGAGACCGCTATATGGTTTTTAGATGGTGTAATGCAAGAATTTATTGATAAATCAAATGGTAAAGATTCACTAATTAGAACTCATAACAGTGCTAAAAAAGGTAGACCATTAGGATTAGGTGTAATGGGTTGGCATACTTTCTTACAGCAAAGAGGATTACCTTTTAATTCCATAGCATCTACTGCTTGGACACACACTATTTTTAGTGATATAAGAAACAAGGCAGAAGCTACATCTAGGGAATTAGCTGAAGAATATGGAGAACCTTTATGGTGTAAAGGTACAGGTATGAGAAATACACATTTATTAGCAGTTGCCCCTACTGTATCTAATTCTGTAATTTGTGGTGGCGTAAGTGCAGGCATTGAGCCTTTACCAGCTAACATTTATACTTTTAATGGTGCTAAAGGTACATTTATTAGAAAAAATAAAGTACTAGAAGATTTATTAGAAAGTAAAAAGAAAAATACTAATAAAGTTTGGGATATAATTTTATCTGATGCTGGATCTGTTCAAAACTTATCTGATGATATTTTAACTCAGGAAGAAAAAGAACTATTTTTAACTTTCCCTGAGATAAATCAATTAGAATTAGTTAGGCAGGCAGCTATTAGACAAAAGTATATTGATCAAACTCAATCATTAAACATAAGTTTTGACCCTACAGATACTCCTAAATGGATAAACCAAGTTCATTTTGAAGCTTGGAAATTGGGAGTAAAGACATTATATTACCTACGTACCGACAGTGTTATTAAGGGCGATTTAGGAACTAGAATGTCGGATTGTATAAGTTGCGATGGATAGAATTATAGTAACCGGTGGTTACGGATTTATAGGTTCAAGTTTTGTTAATTTGGCCGCAAAAAAAGGTTATGAAGTATTGGTAGTAGATAAACTTACTTATGCTGCTGATCCTAAATTTGTGACTGAAAAACATACTTTTTTAGAAAAAGATATATGTGATCTTACTGCCAACGATTTAGGTGAGTATGAGTACATAGTTAACTTTGCAGCTGAAACACATGTAGATAATTCTATTGATAATCCAAATCCTTTCTTAAAGACCAATATTGCAGGTATTTATAGACTTTTAGAACTTGCCCGAGTAAATAGTAGATTAAAAAAATTCATTCAAATTTCTACTGATGAAGTTTATGGTGACATGGATGATTTTTGGGATGATCAGGCAAGTGAAAATTACCCATTAGTACCTAGCTCCCCATACTCTGCTACTAAAGCTAGTTCTGATATGCTAGTAACGGCCTGGGGTAGAACTTTTAAAATACCTTATTTAATAACTCGAACTTGTAACAATTACGGTGTAAATCAAAATAAAGAAAAGTTTCTACCTAAAATTTATGAATGTATAAAAGAAGATAAGGAAATACCTGTTTATGGAGATGGTTCACAAATAAGAGAGTGGATATGGGTAGAAGATAATGTTAGAGCCATTTTAGATTTACTTAAAAATAAAAATGCATTTAACACTATAATTAACATTGGCACAGCTGAAAGGTACAATAACCTTGAAATCATTAGAATGATTAATGAATTATTACCAGGTAAAAAAGCTAAAATATCTTTTGTTGAAGATAGAAAAGGACACGATGTCAAGTATGCTATAAATAGTTTTAGATTAAAAAATTATGATATTAGGTACAGATTTAAAAAATTACCGGTTTACCTAAAGGAATTATATTTATCTGAGAATTAAATAATTTAATCATGATTAATAAAATAAAAGAAATCATCCTTAATGGGTGGGCTAGTATAAAAGCTGTTTTGCTTTTAGAGTGGCTAAATTTTAAAAATTGGAAAAATTTCACTTCAATTAGAGCAGCATATTTAATATTTGCTATTATCTATATTGTTTCACATGTTACTAAGTGGAAATTAATCCTTATTGTAGCGCCTATTTATTTAATCGCATGTGCATTTTTTAAGTGGGAACCTATCTTATCTATTTTACATAAAGTAGGATTTAAAAAAACCAATATTTAAATTTATTCAAATTTTTATGAAGAATAGGGGCATTTTAGCCCCTATTTTTATACGTATCACCGCGCACGAATGTAACAATCGTTACTTAATCTGTTTTATAAATTGTTTCTTTAACAATTTTTTTTATAATCGTTTTCTTAATTAGTTTAATTGATAGTTTTTTTAATTTAAAACTAAGTAAGCTTGAAGATAGCTACATTAAACGTAATTAAGATATTCGTTATTTGTACTTTATTGTTACTACCTGGTGGTTCTAATAATGAGTTGTTAGATAACGACTATCTCATTAAAGTCGGTAAGGTTACCAATGATATTAGACTTGGTAGATTTGCAGGCGAACGTAACCTAGAAGTAGGTGTTAAAAATATCCTCGAAGAACTTCTCTTAGATTTAGATTATGATTTATCAGAACAAGCTGACAAACAAGTTAACGTTAGTTTAGTTTTTTTTGATATAAAAGATATTGGAACAAATATTGGTGTGTTCCATAAAGATGTTGCACTGACTCAAATAATTGCAAAAGGTGAGTTAGTAGTAAATGGGAAAGTTAAAAAGAAAACGACCCAGAAAGGTCAAAGTAAAACCATTTCTACCTCAACTTTAATTGTAGCAGATGACGGCACCTTTAACCAACAAACCGCTTCTATAGCTTTAAAGAAAGTTTGTGAAGCTATAATAAATGATTTATTAAAATGAAGAAATTTTTATTTTTACTTTTTTTACCTTTAACACTTTTAAGCCAAGACTTAAAATTAGACCATAGTTACATTTCAGGTGCACCTTTTGAAGTTGGTGACACTGTAACTATAAAATTTAACACTTTAGATGAAAATAGTTCAACACCATACTTAATGATGTTTGATTATCAATATAATAATAAACTATTAGAAAAAATTGACCATACTTTTAAAGTTAATTCCAATGGTACTAACACTAGTGCTCAAACAACCTTATATCATTGGGATGGTTATAAATTCAAAATACTTTCTACTTACAATGCTAACGATTTAGATAATCAGTACCTATATGGGTGGCAAAACAGATCCAGTGTTTCCGGTGATTCTAATTCTTACCCTTCAGATGCTGATTGGTCAGTGGAAAGAATAGTAATTCAAGATGGTATAGCAATAGCTCATAATGCAACCTTAATTGAAGTAAGATTTAAAGTAAAAGATAGACAAGGAACTAATTATAGTAATTATGAAGAAGTAACTAGATTAAACTGGGCTAAAATGACCCCTTCTAATACTTCTACACTTTATGATGTTCAAGGAATGTCAATGAAAGTTAATTTAGACAATCAGGGAGATGTAACGGGTGTAGACGCTGGAGCAGTTACTATAAATTTAAATAGTGATGCAAAAGCTAATTATGCCACAGATTTTACCTATGCTATTTACGAAGCTTCAGGCACAAATGGAAAAACAGGTAACGCCATTAAATCAGGTAATTTTGACGCAAATGGTCAAATTATTACTGCTGCTTCGGATTTAACAATAGGTAAAAGTTACTATCTTGAAATCAAAGTTAATGACCAGGCTAATTGGTTAGATGATGTTTTAACTGTGGCTGATGCCTTCTTAATTTTTAAAGAAGCTATCGGAACTCAAGGAGGTGGACCAGGTGGGGTAGCTGGATCAACTACATTTACTTATTCACTACAAAACCTATTAGGAGAACTTAATAATAGTGGCAATGTAGATTTTGATGATTCATATCAAGCACTAGCCCATATTAATGGGGTTGAAAATATAAGTGAATGGTTTACATCTAATACTAATGGATCTAAAAATGTTTGGGGTAGAATAGAACAATTAGGTGTTTCTACTAATGATTATTACTTTGGACAAGATTTTATATTTAAAGTTACTGATGATAATAAAACTTTTAATTATGGTCACGCTTTAATTGGTGATGTTAATTTTTCACACTCATATACTCCATCAGCAGAAGGTTCAACAATAGGTGGGACAATTGCTTATCCACGAGATGGTGAACCAAGATACACAATTAATGCTCTAGCTGAACCTATAATTTCTAATCTAGATATAACATCAGAATTAGTAGAAGGTGAAGTTCATGTTTCAATTAATCTATTGGAAGAAGAATTAGCTGGAACTCAGTTTAACATAAAATATGATAACACAATCCTAACATTAAACAATGTAATTTTTGATACAGGTAACGAAATGACAAATTTTGTAAACCATAAAGAAGAAATGGCCCTAGTTAAAGTTGGATCTTTAGATCAAAATGGTGAAACAGCAATAAAAACTGGAATTGCCTATAAATTAATTTTTACTCCTAACTTAGCACTAGATAATACTTCTGGTTTAGTTAATTTTAAGTTCAATGAAGGAGTAAAAAAAGATGGAAACATAGTAAAATTTAACATACAATAAAATGAACAAATACAGTATTATATTATTATTATTTTTAACAGCTTGTTGGGGAAAAGATCCTCTAATTGAAGTTGAAATTTCAGAAATACCTAAAGCTCTTCAAATTAATGATGTAGCAGGTTTAAAATTAGAATCATTTTTAGTTACTGATAAAGTTTCTATGAATGTTAAATTACCAGAAGATGGAACTTATAGGATAAAAATAAGAGATTTTTCAAATAAAATTGTATCTCAAGAAAAGCTTACCGCTAAAAAAGGAGATAATATTTTAAAAGTTTATGTTAACTCTTTAAATACTGACTCTTATACAATAGAATTAACTGATGATAATCATGTTATAATTGGAAGAGACGTATTTGGTAAACAATAAAATTATGGCAGAAAAAAAAGAAGGATTCTTTTCACAAATAAAAAATCAAATAATAACAGCTGTTGGGGTTGTTATTACAGCAGCTGGAGGATTAGTGGTTGCAAATTTAGAGGCAATTTTTTCACCTGAAACAGAAGTGACAGTGGTTGACACTACTAAAGTTGAAACCCCTCAAATTGTAATCAATATACCAGAACAAAAAACAGAAACTAAAACTATTATAAAAGAAGTTCCTGTTGAAAAGAAAAAAGAAAAAGAACAAGATATAATTTGGTAACGTTAAATTAGTATATTATGAAAAAAGCAATTATAAATTTATTACAACCTATTGGTTTCATTTCAATTATTGTTTATTTAAACGCATATTGGATAATTTTTGCAGATGAAATGAGAGTTGGACAACCTAATGCTGAAATGTTAGCAGCTGGGTGGTTAGCAAGTTTTGCTATACTTTCTGGTGGTTGGGTTTTATTAATGAAAAAAATGAACTGGTCCTTACCTAAGGCAGTAAGAGAAACTCATCAATAAAATGAAAAATATTATAACGACATTGATAGCTGTATTGCTATTAAATTTACATTCAAACGCGCAAATTGGGTCAATCAAGTCAGAGACATTTCAAGCTGATTTTGAAAAAAGACAGTCTATAGATGATGTTTCTGACTATGATGGTCCAATGATACCTGTAGCTTTAATCAATATTTCAGCTTCTGATGTTGTTTATGAAATGTGGCCTGAACTAAAAGACGCAAGAATAGGTTTAGGTGTCACTAATATGGTCATTGAATATCTTGACTGGACTAACAGATTTGAATTTGTTGAAGAAAAAGATGCTATAAAGGAAAGAATGAAAAACCAGTGGGTTGCCTCACGTAAAGGTGTTTCTGCTAACGAAATTTATGGTGTTGGAAAAATTATATTAGCAAAATATTTTGTTACAATAGAAATTTATGATTTTTCAGTTTCAGAAGATGAAGTTATAGCTTTAAAAGATGGTGTAACTCAAAAACAAACTACAAGATTAGGTTTACAAGTTAGATTCACTAATGCTGAAAATGGAACTTACTTTGTAGGTTCAGGATTAGGTGAAGCTTTAACAACTAAAATCAGTGAAGGTTTATTAAATGATTTAGAAGAAATAGATTTTAGACAATCAGCAATAGGTGTAACTACAAGAAAAGCTTTAGAAACAGCTTCTTCAAGAATTGTTTCACGTATGATAAGAAAAGGTATTTTTGAAAATTAATGTTAAAAAGTTTCTTTTTGTATTTTTCCTATTTTGTAACTTCAACAGTGTAGGACAGGTATTCACTCAAACATTTGTAGATAGGTGTACTGGAGATATTAAGATAGTAACGGCGAACTTCACAAATGGTTCTGCTATTGTTTCTTTTTATGATAAAGTAAGAGTTTTTACATTTGAAGAGTACACTAATGGAACTTTACAGGCATGGTTAATACAAACTTATACTTGGTGGCAAGCTTTATCTCCTTGCTCTTTAAATAATCAACAATCACAGAACGCTCAACAAACAGCTCAAAATGCACAAGATGCAGCCTCGAATGCTTCTGGGGCTGCTTCAGGTGCTTCAGCAGAAGTTCCTGAAGTTGAAGTTCCTGAAGTTGAAGTAACAACAACTGAAGTTGAAGTTTCAACTACCGAGGCAACAACAACTGAAGTTGAAGTAGAAACAACAGAAGTAGAAGTTGAAACTACAGAGGTAGAAGTAGAAACAACTACGGAAGAAGTTAGCACTGAAACTGAAACAGAAATAGAAACAGAAACAGAAGTTGAAACAGAAACTGAAGTTGAAACTGAAACTGAGACTGAAGTTGAAACTGAGACAGAGGCAGAAGTTGAAACAGAAGAAACAACTACAGAGGAAAATTCCGAAGAAACAACTACTGAAGAAAGTTCGGAAGAAACAACTGAAGAAACTAATGAAGAAACTAGTGAAACTGAAGAGGAACAAACTGAAGAGCAAACTGAAGAAGAAACTACTGAAGAGGAAAGTGAAGAAACTACTGAAGAGGAAACTGAAGAAGAAACTGAAGAGGAAGAAGTTGAAGAAGAAACAGAAGAAGAAGAAACAGAGGAAGAAGAAAGTGAAGAAGAAAGTGAGGAAGAATCGGAAGAAGAAGAAGAAGACGATAAGAAAAAAAGTAGATTACTACCAATAATTTTAAAAGCTGATGCAATGGCAATGCAGGCTTTAAGTGGGGGTTATAATGGGGTTTTAATGGTGGGAGCTTCGCAAACTTCTTTATATGGTGATCGCAGTTATGGGGTAACTGGCATGATATATGATAATTTAAAACAATGGGGTATTTCAACAAATACTTCCAAAGTTACAATAACTTCAGATTTTAAAGTTGCCTGGATAGACGGTTTTAGCCTATCATACATGAGAAATTTTGGTGCTAATTCTATGTCATTTTCTGCTAGTAGAATGAAACCTTTAGGAAAGTACGGGACTATTGGTATAGGTATGAATGGTTCCAATATGTGGATGAAAGATATGGATGGGGTTAAGAGTAATATAATGAGTTACAGTTATAATATTCTTTACACTAATTCTTTTAAAATAAATGAAAGACTAAATTATGCACCTGCTTTAATTTTTGCCCAATCACCTATCTCTTATCTTAATAAACAAAAATATTCATTAACTAGTAAGGATCAAATTTATATTTTAGCAAATTCTTACACTGTTAATTTAACCAAAGTGTTTTCTTTAAATCTTAACTGGACAATAATTTATAGTACTAATGAATTTGTACCTATAATGAATTCGTTTATGATAGGATCAAAGATACCTTTATAATTTTAAAACTATGGATAAAAATTTAGATAAACTATATAGAAATTTAATAATCTTTATGATTTTACTATTTTTACTAGGATTAATGTCATGTGATCCTAAGGTAGAAATTGTAGAAAAAGAAATCATAAAAGAAATAACAGTAAGAGATACTATTTACGTAGAAAATGTTGTAAAGGAATTTGTTCCTAAATATATTACTAAAGAAATAATAAAAGAAGTACCAATAGAAGTTATAAAGGAAGTAATAGTTGAAAAACCAGTTGAGGTGATTAAAACTGTTTATGTAGATAAACCGTTTGAAACTATAGTAAATGTACCTTTACCAAAAGAAAATGAATGGTACATAGGAATGGGAGTAGGTTTTGATAAGACAAATTTCATCAGTATATTGAGAACAAGTGCTTTATATAAAACTAAAAATGATAAGGCATTTAGTATTGATTTAGGAGTTTCTAATAAGATTTTTAATCAAGAAACTGGGGAATCCAGTCTTACTCCTTACATAGGAGGAACAATGTATTGGAAAATAGGTTCAGATAAATAACACATACGTATCAGTGACCTAGCCAATACTTGGCTTTTGCTTCTCTTTACATTATATTTTAGTGTTTCTGAGAAGTGTCGGTTAATTTAAAATAAACGATGAATTATCTTCTTCGAAACTTTAAACAATTAAATTTAATTTTTTATTATGAGAAAACTCGTTAGACTCTGTTTAACGGTAACTTTTTTACTGTTAACAACAGTAGCATTTTCACAAATAAGTGGTATTGTTACTGACGCAGAGACTGGAGATCCATTACCAGGAGCTTCTATTGTTTTAAAAAGCAATAGTGCTGTAGGTGGGGTAACTAGTCTCAACGGGAAATTCGAAATAGATGCCCAAGTGGGATCTATGTTAGTAGTTAATTTTGTTGGATATCAATCAGCTGAAATTATTGCAGGTGATGATATGTCAATTAAGTTACTACCTGCTGTAACGGCTTTAGGAGAAGTAGTAGTTTCTTCTGGTGTAATTGATATTGCTAAGACAAGAGAAACACCAGTAGCTGTGTCTACTATATCTGCTAAAGATATTCAACTTAAAGTAGGTAACTTAGAATTTCCTGAAATTATGAATAATACACCTGGTGTATACGCTACCAAACAAGGTGGTGGATACGGTGACTCTAGAATTTCACTTAGAGGGTTTGATCAGAGAAACACTTCTTTCCTTATTAATGGACAACCTGTTAATGATATGGAAAATGGATGGGTTTACTGGTCTAACTGGCAAGGATTGACAGACGTTGCTTCAGGTATTCAAATACAAAGAGGACTTGGTGCCTCAAGATTAGCTGTTCCATCTGTAGGTGGTACAGTTTCTATTTTCACCAAGGCAGCTGATAAAGCTAGAGGAGGTTCATTTACTCAAGTAATTGGTAATGACGGATATGTAAAATCTACTCTTGCATACAACACAGGTGTTAATAAATCAGGATGGGCTTCTTCATTCTTATTAACTAAGTGGCAAGGTAATGGATATATCTACAATACTAATGGTGAAGGATGGACTTATTTTGCTTCAGTAGGGTACGCCCCTGAAGATTCTAAACATGATTTGAATTTAACAATTCTAGGAGCTGGTCAATGGCATCATCAAAGAGATGTTTGGGTTTCATTAAGAGACTATGAAAACTTTGGTGAAGAAGGAATTGACCCTAGATGGAATTCTAATGGTGGTTACTTAAATGGTGAATCTTATAGTATGAGAAGAAACTTTTATAACAAACCATTAGCTACATTTAACTGGGATTGGGATATAAATGATAATCTAAAATTAAACACTTCTTTATATGCTTCAGCAGGTAGAGGAGGGGGAACAGGCCCTAGAGGTAACTACTATAGAAGTGGTGAAACTGATATTCTTCCTTTTAGAAAAGACCTTACTGAGCATTACTTAGAAAATGGTAGAGGTAGTAGAGATGCAGATGGATTTATAGATTTTAATGCTGTAATTCTAGCTAACAGAGCTAATACTGAAGACTACACAGGTGACATTTCTAGATTCAATGGATTAAAAATTGGTTCTAATGGATATAGAGATAATGGTGTAAATAGAGAGGTTCTAGTAAGAAGAGCTTCTATGAACTCACATGACTGGGTAGGTGCAATTTCTAATTTAGAAGGTGAATGGGGTAAAATAAGAGCCTCAGTTGGTATTGACGTAAGAAATTATAAAGGATACCATTATAGAGTAATGAATGACCTAATGGGATTAGATGGTTACTATTCAACTGGTAACAAAAACTCAGCTGGTCAAATTATTGAAAACGTAGTTGAAGCTTCTCCATTTAAAAACACTGGAATTAGAGGACCTAAAATTGACTATTTCAACATAGGATATGTTGGGTGGCAAGGTCTTAATGGTTTAGTGGAATATAATGATGAAGGTAAATTTACTGCTGTAGTGCAGGGAGGTTTATCTAACCAATCATTCCAAAGAGAAGATTTATTTGATCAACCAACCAAATATCTTTCTGAAAAAGAAAACGTAGGTGGTGGTTACCTAAAAGGTGGAGCTAATTTAAATATTAGTGATAGATCAAATGTATTTTTCAACGCTGGTTTAATTTCTAGACAACCTAATTTTGATGGTGTTTTCCCTAATTATGGAAACGCGGTTAATCCTGATTTACAAAATGAGGAAATCAAATCATTAGAGGTAGGTTATGGGTACATAGGTACTGACTTAGACTTAAATGTTAACTTATACTCAACAGTATGGGGTAATAGATTTGTAACTAGAAGTTTAACCAACCAACAAGGTGTTGATGGATATGCTCAATTTAGAGATATTGACGTAGTTCATAACGGAATTGAATTAGAAGGTAAGTATAGAGTTTCTAATAACTTTAGACTTAAAGGTATGGTATCTTTAGGAGACTGGAGATATACAAAAGATTTCGAAGCTGAATTATTTGATGATAATCAACAATCTATTGGTACAGGAGTTTTATATCTAAAAGATGCAAAAGTTGGTGACGCTGCTCAATTTGTAACTTACCTAGAAGGTGACTACAGAGTAGGTAACTTTAACTTTGATCTAGGATATAGATTTGTGGACAAATTATATGCTGATTACTCAATAACAGATAGTGAATTTACTCAACCAGATAATGCAGGAGCTTTAAAACTTCCTTCATACGGTTTAGTAGATTTTGGTGCTACTTATAGATTCAACTTATTTGGTAATGTTGCTACATTCAGAGCGAATGTTAACAACTTATTAGATACATTATACATTGCAGAATCTAACTCAAATATTCATGCTACTGAAACATCTGAAACATGGAACGGGATTGATAAACGTAACTATGTTTGGTTAGGATTTGGTAGAACATGGAATGTATCACTTAACTATACTTTCTAATAGTTACACGTAGCTTTAGAAAAAACAACCAAGGGCTCTAAGGAGCCCTTTTTTTTTCATATTTATACTGGACCAAATAATCATATTATGTGGGAAATATTCAATGATAAAAACACAATAAACGAAAAAACAGTAATAGGATTTCTATCATTTGCTGTAATGACAATATTTGCAACAGTGGATATAGTTACTGGAATTATGGGTAAGCCATTAGAAGTACAAGAATTTATATTTAATTCATTTGTATTTGTAACTTTAGGTTCATTCGGTATTGCTGGGCTTGAAAAATTCGCTCCTAAAAAATAATCAATTGTTTCTAAAATAGGTAAACAGTTTCATTTGTTTAACCAAAACCCTTTTTATTTTATGGAAATGTTAAAACAAATAGGTAATTGGGTCAACTCTCTGACTGAAATAGGAATCTCCCTAGTCGCTTTAGGTGTAGTATTAGATGTCCTTTTTGGTGGAGTAGGAATCCCTTTTTGGCCTGAGATCACTGTAGTAGATAATATTATGGCGATTTTAGGTAGTTTAAGTGCAGAAGGTTTGCTCGGTTTAGTAGGCGCTTTTGTATTATATAACATCCTTCAAAAGAAAGGATAGTATATTATATTTATTCCCGCACACAAGTGCGGGATATTTTTTAATTATGATAAAACCTAAAGGAATCATAGTACACTCAATGGCTGAGTTTTTAAGGCATGAAGGTAAAAAAGTTACTGCTCATGAATTCTTAAAAATATTAAAATTATCAGTTCATGGCTTTATTCATCCTAACGGTGAGTATGAAAGAATGATAAAAACTCCTGGTAGAGCAGCTCATGCTGGTAAATCTATCCATGAAAACTTATCAGGTTTAAATTCTCATTTTTTAGGATTCGAACTTTTAGTTCCTGGTGAACATGATTATGGAAGCTTTTTAAAAGCAATTGATACACCAGGTACTTATACAGAGGAACAATTTGAACAATCTGTTCAGGTTTGTAAATACTGGATGAAACAGTATGATATCCCAGTTAAAAATGTTGTTAGACATTCAGATGTTTCTGGCGATCACGTTAGAGGTAAAGGAAAAGGAAAAAAAGATCCTGGTTCCGCATTTGAATGGGAAAAATTTGTGGAAGCGTTGTCTTAATGAAAAATTTTCTTAGGTTTTTAATTATTTGGATAAGCCAAAATCTTGCTATACCTTTCTGGGTGGTAGGTCATATACACCTATCTATTCATGATTTTCATGATTTTGTAGAAATTTTATCTTCTATTGGTATGAATGTTATTGTAGCAATAGGATTTATTTTAGATTATAAAGAAAATGTTAAAAAGAATTAAACAAAGTATTTTTCCATTACTTATTGCTTTCTCTGCATTATCTGTTAGTGCATCTGCGGCATTTTATTCCGTATTTGGGTTAAGTAAATTATTCGCTGGAGCCACTACTGAGGTAATAATAATGGCAGGATCTCTCGAGGTAGCTAAATTGGTAATTGCCTCTTTATTATACCAATATTGGAAAACATTAATGGGTTTTTTAAGAACCTATTTAACTATAGCATGTTTTATTTTAATAGTAATCACATCAGCTGGAATCTACGGATTTTTATCTGCGGCCTATCAAGAAACTGCTAATAAAGCTAGTATAGTAGATAAAGAAATTGCATTTTATTCTAAACAAAGAGATTTTTATCAAGAAGATGTTAATAGATATGAAACAGAATTGTCTTTAATTTCTGAAAATATATCTAATTTATCACAAGCTAAAGCTCAACAAATACAAGTTAGAGACACTAATTCGGTTACTGGATATAGAACAACAGTTTCTACTGCTGAACTTAGATTAGCTACTTCAAGATTAGAAGCTGAAGAAAATAATAGAAATAATATTCAAAATAAAAGAAGCATAGCTGCTGATAGTTTAAAAAATATAGAAATTAAAATATTAGAATTAGAATCTAACACAGAATTAGCTGCTGAATTGGGACCATTAAAATATCTATCTAATCTTACAGGTATATCTATGGATAGAATTATTAACTGGCTTCTTTTAGTAATTATTTTTGTTTTTGATCCTCTTGCTGTAGCTTTAGTTATAGCTGCTAATTTTGCCTTTGCTCAAATAACACCTAAAACTAAGGTTAATCTTTACAGAGAAGAAGTACCGGTTGAGGAAGAAAATTGGGATAGTGAGAGAATGGATGTAATTGGTCAAAATGGAAATGAAGGACTACATTATGAGGAAGAAGAAATAGAAGAAGAAGAAAAACCTCAAGTTGAAATAAAACAAATTGGAGGTGAAGTTTTTAGAACTCCTGTTACTACAGGTAAAAAAAGTAGTTATTCTCGTAAAAAAGAATTTAGACATAAACCAAACGAAATAGACGATAAGACTTATTAATAGTTATGGAGTTAGAACAAATTAAACAATTAAAGCACCCCAGACCTACTGCTTTAATTTATGGTTATGATAATTTTATTGGTGAAAGAGAATTAAATTGTTTCTTTCCCATAAATGATCCAGGTAGCGATGATGTGGCTATAGCTTATTTTTCCCCTACAGATGATAATTTTGATTTAGACTTTTACAAATATGAACCAGATCTAGTTCTCTGCTTTAGACCTATTCATGAATTTCCAAAAGTAAATGAAGCTAGACGGTCTTTTGAAGTAGGTAAACTATGTTATGAATTAGAACATATTAATTTTGATCACTTAGGTAATTGGATTTATGAAAGAACTATTGGTGTAAATTGTGAAAGAAATGATTTCCATTACCACAGTGAAGATGCTCCTGTTGTTTCTTGCTTCTCCCCAGCTTTTTGTACTTCTAAAGATGAACTTTTTAGACTATATAACTCTTTAAAAAATCAAACCTATAAACAATGGGAGTGGGTAGTTTTAGATGATTCACCTAATGATTTTACTGGTGTGGCTGAAGTTATAAATGAAATAAAATTAAGTGATGCTAGAGTAAAATATTATAGAGTTTTACCTGTAACCCAAGGTAATATAGGAGAAGCCAAATACAGGGCTGCCCATTTATGTAATGGGAAATATCTAGCTGAGGTTGATCATGATGATGAATTAGCTACTAATTGTTTAGCAGAAGTAGTTAATGCATTTAAAACTTATCCTGATGCAGGTTTTGTTTATTCAGATCATATAGGAATTAGAAGACTTAGTGACAACCCAGATGATTATGTAGTTTATGGTGACATTTCAGGAGAACCTCCTTATGGTCAACCAGCTAATGGAGGTGCCCATGGTTATGCTTGGCATTATTGGGGTGAAGTAGATGGTAAAAGAGTAGTTTGCCATAGATATTGTGATATTAATCCTAGAACAATAAGATATAATTACACTATGCCTAATCATATTAGGGTTTGGGAAAGAGATTTATATAGAAAAATAGGTGGTCATAATAGATTATACCCTATGGGTGATGATTATGAATTAATTGTAAGAACATTTTTACATACAAGAATGGTTCACATTGAAAAACCACTTTACTTTCAGTGGGATAATGAAAC
>CEON01029562.1_pt1 | contig 22270 bp, 41 predicted proteins | sample 530291 | NCBI WGS metagenome assembly CEON01 (sample SAMEA2619888, study PRJEB7988) | marine metagenome | biome: marine biome (ENVO:00000447); feature: surface water layer (ENVO:00002042); material: "saline water (ENVO:00002010), including plankton (ENVO:xxxxxxxx)" | depth 5 m
AAAAAAATAGATCTCGCAATCAAAAACTTTATTGACTGTCTAGATACAAATTTTCCGGACTTATCTCTAGGTGCTATACCTCTCTTTATCATCCACTTATCAAATACCTTTGTAGGTGGTTGTTTTCGTTTATACCTGTAAGGACTTCTCTTACGTTTGCCTGTTATGTCTATATATGTTCTTGTTACTTTTTTACCTCTAACTCCTTTATCTACAAACTTACCATGTGGAGCCATAAAAAATTCTATGATGTAACCGTCTACATACTGACTTACTTTATAACGTAATGATTTTGCTAACTTTCCAGACGCAATTTTGTTCTTTGTTTTTAAAACATTACGTTGCATTCTGACTACATCTGTAGCCCAACTATGTAAATATCTCTCAGTTGCTTCCACTTATATTCCTGCAACAAACAACTCTACTTTTACATTTTGGTCTGCACTATCTACAATTATGCTTTCTAAATCTTTCATTGCAGTTACTATACTTGCATTCTCACTATTTACATTTATTGCATCGTGAGGTGTACCCATAATAAAGCTATGTCCTGCCGGTAATGATATACTTGCTGAAGCATCTGCAACACTATCGTTATTATTTACATCTATTTGTAATGATAAATTTACATTGTTTGTACTGTCTAGATTTGTTACCCTTATATACTTTGTGTCTTGTATATCTGTTGCTCCGTCACTACTTGCAATAGTATCTTTTGTTAATAATACTGTGCCGTCAGAGTTTGCAGGTATAGTCACTACTCTTTCAAAAGTATGCTCTATATCTGTTATTGTTAATGTATTATTACTGCCCCTTTGTGTGCCGTTTATTAATACACTTTCTGTTAATGTTACTACTAAATCTGCCATATTTTATTTATTTATTATCTATTTGTTTTAATTTACTTATTGCCCAATTTATACCGCTAGAACCTCCCCAAGCGTCCCACATTAAACCCCCACACCCTTCTGAATATGGGACATCTTTATGTTGTTGGTGTCGCTTAAACGAAGCCATACGAGATATTGTGTCTCTACTTATATTTTCTCTTCTTGCTAATTGTCCGGCTCTTGTCCAGCCTACTCTTGTACCACACTTTGTTCCGTTCTCCTCTTTCCATTTTATTGCCCTCTTTGCATTGTTTTGTGCTGCTTTTGGGTAATCATTATAGCTCTCAAACTTTCTTCTCATTAAATCTAGGTGTTCTTCGTATTTCATAGTTTTATTGTAATTTTAGGTGGTATAAGTTGTATATGTATTTTCCATATTTTAAATTTTATCATTTCATGCAATTTGTCGTTGATTCTCTAACCATGCTATCTCTTGTGCCTATAATTGATAAACAGTCGCTATAATTCCATTGTGTTTTTATCTGTAGATCCATAACCCAACCAAATACTGCATTGTCAAATCTTTCTCTAAACGGTTCACATGTAAAACTTGCGTCCTGTTCCACATGAAACTTTTCGTTTAGATTTTCTCTGTGTTTTAAAAAAGCAATAATATCTAACATTGTAGCTAGCGTATCATTCATTACATCTTGTTCATTACTTAAATGTGGCTCTACTAAATCACAAACAAATAATTGGAAATTATATAACAATTGTCCTTTGCCTGTTTGTACGCTAACAGGGTTTATATGCAATAATGGAAATATAGTATTTTTCTCTAAATCTATTTCATAAATATCTCCGTCTGTAGTTGTGTTAATTAATCTATGATTTCTACCCATACATTTTAACATATCTATAACATTATTATATGTTTTATAATATTGACTTTCTCCTGGTAATAAATTTGTACTCATTTATGTTAGTTTATTATTTTCTATTTCTCTTAAATCTTTTTCATAAGTTAGCCAAACTAATGCCTGTTTAAACGGCTTACTTGTTACTTCATCTATTTTTGTAAAATCTCCTGCACATAACATATACACTACACTGTACCAACCATACTTTTGTTGGAATGCTGTTTTTGGGTCATAGTTCGTTTCTTCATCTCCTGTGTTAACTTGTGTACCGAATAACGCTCTAAAACTATTTTTAGTTCTCTGCCTAAAGTCCAAAAAAAAACCAGTGCACTTCTTACTTGTAATGCATTCATTTCTTTTTTAAATATATCTGCTCTCTCTTCCATGTTACTATCCGTATATGCTTCTATCGTATATGTTTTACCTTTCTTCTCTATTATAGGTCTAAATAATATAGCCATAATGTAATGCATATTTTCTGATATACCTTTTACTATAAGACTATCTATATCTATCCATTCTCCTAATGTAAGCTTTTCTAAGTTAGGGTGAAAGCCGTACTTTACACCTTTTATATCATAAGTCTTTCTTACACTCTTTGTTGTTTCTATCCTCTGTAAATCTGTAAGTAATTTTAGTATTTCTACTATATCTTGTAAATCTAATTCTCTTAATATTTTGTCCGGTATATCTGACAATGCCTTAATCATTTCAATATCCTCTTTAACTCTACCACCCTCAGCACCTACAATCTTCTGCCACTTTTCTAATGTAACATCGTCCCAACTTGTAATTAAGTTATAGATCTTTTTTTTACCTTTCTTATTTACAGTTACTTTCATATTTATATATGTATTATTTTGTGTTTTAGTTTATTTGTTTTAACTTTGCCTTTGTCTTGTTATTAAGGGAAGCAGTAATCTACGTAAGTCTTCCCTTTAACTTATATAATATTGTCCTGGACTTCCTATCTCAAAAAACATACGCATCATGACTGCATCTGCATAATCCGGAGATCTACCAAGTATTTCTTTCATTTCTTCTTTACTAATCATAGATAGCTTTGTATCTCTATCTACTCTTGTACGTCTAAGCAATTCTAATTCTTGTATAATATTATTTTTAGTTTGCATGTCTTTTGTGTGTAATATAACCTTACCTTTATTTATAGCTTCTGCAAGTTTGTAATAACATTGTGTTTTTAAATTTAGATAGTTTTCTTTGCGTAATGCTTTACCATTATTTAGAAAACCTTTGCAATGTAGTATGTCTTTTACTCCACCACCTACTCCGTCCTCATCTACTATAATATGATATAAAGGTACTTGATACTCAAATTGTAATTCTTTTATCTTGTTAGAAGCTTCCGTAACGGTGTTTACGTCCATTTTAACGTACTTTATTGCCTTTAACCCCCTCCACACTATGATAACTGTTTTATCGTTCCCAAAACGAGCAATATCTGCTGATATATACATTTTGTCCTCATCTGTTTTTTTGTCCTCAAAAGCATCAATTAGCATATCATAGTCAATCATTTTGTTATCGCTATCGTCATACTCCCAGTTTCCGTGTAATAATCTTTGCTTACTTATCTCGTCTAGTTTCTGTAATTGTTGCTCATAGTGTTTAGATACAAATGGATTGTCTGTAACTAAACTTTGTATAAACTTCCTAAATACAGGTAGTTTGTTTGTCTTTGCAGGTCTATAAAACTCTGTATACACCCAATTCTTTGCAGGGTTACATGTCAATAATATTTTAGGGTAAATATTATAATCGTCAAGCTTATACCTTAGCCTAGACGACAATACTTGCTTTGCCTTTTCTTTTATTTGGTTGCACTCATCTACAAAAGCACAAGTTAATTCTAATGAACCTAGACTATCATAGTTAGGGTCTGAGGGGTAATAGAACAAATCTTTTAGCAATACCTCGCTACCATTATAAAACTTTACTATAATACTACTTGCGTTGTAAGTAAAATGCTCATTTACTCTTAATCCGAATTGCTGACATACCTCAAAGAAAGTATTTAGTGTAGTTATTTTTAGATTAGATAATTTACTTCTACCTATCAAACATCTAATGCCAGGGTATTTAATGCACATAATAATTATCCATGCACAACCTATCCAACTCTTACCCCCACCTGCTGCACCACCAAATAATACCTCGCTTGTTACATTATCAAATAGATATTTAAATGCTTGTTTCTGTTTATTCGTTAGATTCGGTTTTATCCTCATTGCCTAAATTTAGTTCTATTGTTATAGGCTCGTTGTTTGTGGTTAAATCTAAATGTGACTTCTCATAATAACCTCTATTTTTGCCTTTTGTTTTTAAATAGAATATTACAGAACTAGGATTACCGTCTTGCATTAACTGATGTAATTGACTTTCTGCAAAATCTAGTGCAATATTGCTTACATCATCTACTGCCTTTTTAAACTCTATATCATTATTATAGTATTTATAAAACGTAGTTCTGCCTATTCCTACAGATCTACAAGCAGTAGTAACAACACCTAATGATTTCTCTAATGCTTCAAGTAGTGCCTTTTTTATGTGTTCACTTTTGTTCTCTTTATTACCCATTACTTATTTTCTTTTACCCATTTCTTAAATTCTTCGTCTGTACCACCATGCTCTTTATATTGTTTCTTAAGCTTTATTTGGTCTGGAGTAGTCCATGCAGGATTATACTTCTTGTCTTTATATAATTTACTATATCCTGTAAGGTGTTTTAGTCTAATCAATTCTTCTGCTTCCATACCCAACTCATTACATATATCGCTATCTTTCCAACCATTTTGTAACATACTAAATACCATGTTAGCCATACCTTTTACACTATGCTTACCTCTTGCTCTATTGTGTCTAACAGTACTAGCCATTCTGTCGTTTATATCCTTATCTATAACTACAATAGGTAAATAACCTTTGTTTCTTGCACTTATATCCTTATTAGTTTTACAAGTAAAGTATCTATGAAAGCCGTCTACTATTATATATTTATCTTTCTCCTCATCATAAATAGTAACTACAGGTTGTGTATAGCCGTCATGTTTTATACTTGTATATAGTAGTTTCATTTCTACTCTTGCAACACTATTAGGATTATAATCATTTGCCTGTACTTGTTCTATCGGCACCCAACGTACAAAGTCTATTGGCTGACTATTTACCGGAGATAATTCTTTTGATATAAACTCTCTTAGTTCATATAACCATTTCATTTGATTTTTAGCACTACGACCTTGTATGCTAAATTCCTCTTTTATTAATTGTTTTAGTTGTTCCATGTTTAAGTTTATTTCCATTAAAATATATATTTATTTGTTTGTTGTTTAGGGTTAAATCTACCCATTTGGTATTGTCTCCAACCATGTACGGCAGGGTTCTTCTCCCAATTATTTAGCAAGGTAAACTCATAATCATTTATTATTATAGATTTGACTTGTACTTTATGCAACACATCTATCTGTTTCATACCCTCATTATCATACTTCTTTGTTAATCTAGCTATTTCTTTACGAAACTTCTTTTGACTATCTTCCGGCAACATGTGTTCTATTAGATAATCTCTATATTCTGCCCAACTCTCAAACATGTAGGGTAATTCTTTAGGCATTTCATAACTTGCTTTATTCATCTGTCCGGCAGTATTTATACCTTGTAATCTATTAGTTAGCTTATTCCAAGTCTTAGGTTCTATCTCTTGTAAGAAATATAGATGTGCAATAGCAGTTTCATGATGAACATTTGATACTCTCATGTTTTGCGTAGGTATTCCATGCTGATAAAACAAATCATATATTTTACAATAGCTTAATTTGTTGTCGTATATATACTTCCATACATCTGACAAACTCCAATCATATAGTGGGTAAAACACCATGTGTTGCCGTTTTGTGCTATAGCAACGACCATAAGTTATGTGTTTATACGTTGCACCCTGTGTTAATGCTACAAACCTCGTAGGGCTCTCTTCCGATCTGACACCGGCTATATAACAAGCAGACTTATTAGGATAATCATGTTTTAATATATCTCCAAACAATTCTTTAAACCTCATCTGTCCGTATACATTCTCTTTTATACTTATAGGGTCTTTCTCTCTTACCCATTTATCTTTGTCTGCTTCAGCCCAACATTCTAACCATGCTTCTTCTGTACTTGTGCTATTTGTCATAAGCAAAGGCATCTGATACCATAGTGGCTCTATATCTTTACTATACATGATTTCTTTTACATAATCAATAGTCGCTTGCCACTCTGCTTCTTGGTCTATAAAAGCTACTTTTAATGGTAATCTACCTTTCTCTCTTGCAACCTCTAATGATACTGCAAGTGTACAGGTACTATCTTTACCCCCACTAAAGCCTACAATTACTTCTTCAAACTCATCAAACAGAAATCTAATCCTGTCCTTTGTTTCCTCTATTACGTTTTTTGCTAGATTTATTTTCATATTTTATTTGTGTTACACCATTCTTAAATTTCTTTACAATTTTTGCTCCTAAATTTAGATGTGTTTTTACGGCAGCCGGAGTGCAGTTTGCTTCTATATGTACTACAGGATTGCTACTATTAAAACACAGTTCGTTTTTAAATTCTGTTAATTTAGTGTGATAACCATTACCTCTTTCTTGTGGAAATATAAAGTCGCACTTATGTATAGCATAATCTTTCTTAAAAGCTAATGCACCAAAGCCGAGCATTTTATCTATTGTATGATTTTTAGTCATGTATATACCAAACCACTTCAGTTTTTTTCCGTATATAACACCTTCTGCTTCTGCTTGTTCTTTATATTTATTTACCTCATCAAAGGTTATCGGTAGTATTACTATTCTCATCATAAGCTCTATTTATTAATATTGTTTTTTTTAAATCATTACCCATTGTCCAGTATTTATATCCGTTAGCATAAAAATATGTAAAGTATTTACCCCACTTCCAATGCTCTCGTTTTCCGTGTTCTCTTATTGCTAATACTACTCTCTCAAATTCTTTTGCCGAGATCCATTTCTCTTTTAGTGTATAGCTATGTGGTATCTTAGGCATTGTCTTTGCTACCCTAAAACTACTATCTTTTAATATTTCTGCTAACTCTTTCTTTGTCATATTCTAATTGTGAATTTATGTGCACACTCCGGACACATTACCTCAACAGTATTGTGGTCGTGTTGCTCAAACTTTTTATCTATTGCACTTTTTACTCTATCTATATCTTTATCTGTAACTACATTGTCTCCTGCTTCCGGATTATAATTAGGTATAAACCCTGTTGTTTCTTCTTGCCAAACAGGTATACCCCATTTATATATTTTCTCATTACTCCAATCGTTTGCTAACATACTATAGTCCCATTGTCCTACTTCTGTATTATCTTTAATCATAAATTCGTCGCAACCCTCTTCATAAGTAACTCTTTCTGCTTCTTCTCTTTCTAACATGGCTTCTTCATGCAGTTCTCTTGTATATACATCTATAGGTATTTCTTTCCATTTTAACTCTCTACATGCTCTGTATCTCATATTACCACCTATGATTTCCATGTTCTCATTTACTACAACCGGTCTTAACTTCATAAAATGAGGACTCTCTTTAATACTATCTACAAGTATTTTAAATTTCTTTTCTTTTACAAGACGAGGGTTTTTCTCGCTTGGTTTTATTGTTGTAATCTTAACTATTTCCATTTATCTTTTTTTATAATTATATTCTAGTTTACCTTGTTGTATATCGTCAGCCATACCTATGTACTTTACATTATAGCATTTTTTTATATTATATCTAGTCTCTGCGCTATATCTTGTAGGAAACACATATAAACTACATATTTCTTTTTGTTCTTGCAAAAATACATTAATAAGTTCTTCACAATATGCATTCTCATTTGACGATGTTTCTCTTATTTGTTGTATTAAATCTTCAATCGTCATCTGGTTCTATTTTGTCTAAATAATCCTCATTGTACATATTGTCTATAAAATTATCATGTTCTTGTTTATAATGTTTATATATCATATATGCTTTTACTACCCTATATATAAGATACATAAAGAATAGTATAATTAGTAATGTTATAATCATTGTTTTATTATTTGGTTAAAAAATTCTTTTATTGTATTTAAACAAGACGAACAATTTGTTCTATGACTTATACCACTATTAGTCAATGTATTGTATAGATCTATAGCTTTGTGTTTTGTTTCATGATTCTTAAATCTACTGTGTTTCATATCTTGCCAAATATTATGTACTTCTTCTTTTAAATTATCCGGTACGGTAACGTTATCATAAGTATAGACCTTGCCCCAACGCTGAGGTTTATCCGGACAAGAAAGTTTCGCTATGCTCGTTTTTACACGCATAAAACACCCACAAACACGACAGTTGCCTGTAAGCTTTATATACTTAGGACATTGCCTACATATTTCTAGACGCATTTTTCTAGTGTCGCTATCTGCAAAAAAGTTATTCATTTGACAAAACTTCTTTTAGTTCTTTACGTACTTTATCTATAGTATTAAATAAACTGTTCCTGCTTATACCTGTTTTTTTTGCTAAACTATCTAATGTATGTCCCTCATAATAGTATAGCTTTAACACCTCTCTATCGTACCAGTATAATCCTTGTACTGCATTATCTAACTCGGTTAACATTTTTTCTGTAACCGTACTATCTGTTTCTCTATATGTTATCTTAGATAAATCTTGCGTAGTACTAACTCGTTCATAATACTTATTGTATTTGTAGTAAAATTTATTCTTTGTATAACAACAAAATCTACGTATGATAATGTGACAGTATTTCATTAATCCATTTATACCGTCTGTATTATATATTTTATTTAACATATCTTGATTCATTTCTAATAGTACAAGGTATGTTTCTTGTATTATATCATCTATTCTATTAGTATCTGTCTCATATAACCTACACATTTCTTCTAATCTTATACGTTCATCTGCTAATATTTTCTGTATATTATTCATTAGTAACTTTTATTTTACTTAATTCATGTACAGTTTTTAACCCTAATGCAGATAATTCTTTTTTATATATTGCTATTTTATTAGCATTTCTTTTTGTAACTAATCCGGCTAAATAACCGTTTATAGCACATAGTCCGTTTGTAGGTATTATATTAAGATAGTCCAGAAAATTGCCGTCACCCCAAGTCTTACCGTATTCGTTATGATAATCTAATATCATATCTATAACGTACATAAATTCGGCAAATCTAATGTTAGTGGGAGAGCAATCGTTAGCAGTTTCTATAACCTCTGTAAGAAAGGTATCTATGATAATTTTATGTTGTGCGTTAACGTAATCGTATTTTCGCATAGTCAAATATTAACAAAATATAACTTGTATAGATCTTTTTTTTAATCTATTTTTTAACTGTCGTGTGTTAGTAACTGCTTTAACTTGTTATTATAATACTCTATAAGGTATATAATATCAGGTCTTTTTAGTGTACTATTCTTTCTAGCTAATTGTTCTTGTACTATTGCAGTATTGGGACCATGTATCATGTCTAGTCTTTGTGCAAACCTATATTGTTCGCCTTGATTAAACATGTTACACTTAACACATTGGGGTTTAACATTAACCTCTGACCAACGCGTGTTCATAAACCTACGACTTTGGAAATGTCCGGCTTGTATTTCTTTCCAATTTTTTACACTTTCACAAGTAAAACACTTTACATTACCGTTATCATCTGCGTGTTTCATTCTTATATATAATGAAAATACTTTGTCTAATTTTTTTTTTAGTTTAGGTAATGAGGTGGTAGCCATACAGTTATATATGTATCATATTGACTTTTATTTTACGATAAGTTTTTTGAATGACTAAATGTAGAGTTCCAAATTGCAGATTGTTTAGGTGTCATCTTTCTTCTTGGCTCTATATATGTGTATTCTGTAATTTTTGTTGTCTTGCCTAATCTTGTTTTCCAAGGTATTTCTATGCTATCTATTTGATAACCTTGATTTCTAAAATCATAAATGATTGCTGATAATCTAGTTGCACCATAGTCTTGTATTGCAGTCCATGATGTTATAGATCCATAAAGTTTTAGGTGTAGAAGTATTTCATCTTTTTGAGTTTTTACTTCGTCTTGTGTAATTGTAATTCTTTTCATAATGTTTTAATGTATTTAATATATTGATTTTTAATGTACTCTTTATCATGTAAATGTAATGCTTCATTCATAGGCATTACAATTGTTACTTCTTTTCCATTTATTTTTGTATCGTAATATACTTCTCCTGTTTTACTATCTGCATATACACTCCATACTTCTGCAATGTAAATCATTTCTTTTTCTTCTTTTTCTTCCTCACATTCTGGACACTCTACTACATAATCGGTATCTCTATACTTATCGTGCTTATGACAATAATCTATACTCATTTTAATAATTTTTGCTTGTTAATTATTTGTTTTATTTCCTTTCCTATTTTATATAAATTGTTATTCTCCATATCGTATATACCCTCATTTATTTGTTGCTTCATTGTGCCTATCCATTTGCACCAGGTCTTTGCTTGTATATGAAATAAATCTGTATCTCTTACACCATTGTAAAATGCTAACTCTATAGCTTCCCAAGATAACTTACCGTATCTGCGTTTTAAATCATTTGCTAATAATATACTATTTGCAAAAACTGTTTCCTCTGTTGGCTTTTGGTCTAAGCTTGTATATGTTTTCATTAGTAAATCTACACACATTTCTGTTAGTTCTTTCTTGTCTATATCTTGTATCATAAGTTTTTTAGTCTTTGTTTTACGTTATTTAGTGTATTCATATTAGTTGATATCTTGCCTGTGGGTTTATTCCACTTCTTTTCGTTCCTTTCCCAAGTTAATAAACGACGGCGAGTTTCCCAAGTTTTTTGCATTTCAAATCTCATCTTTGTTCCTGTTTTGTTTGGCTCTGTCCAATAATCTATAAAGCTACGTGTTGTATCATGTGCAAATTCATCTTTGTAATTATCAACCTCATCACAAAATTTTACTAATCGTAATGCTATATTATTAGACTTATTGTTTTTTATTTTTATTTGTTTATTATTATTACTTGTAACTTGCTCACAATCAACGTGTTCAGTTTCTATCAAGCTAGTTTGTAAAAAACTAACAATCTTGTTTTCATTTATTTTAAAATGTTTTACTGCCGGTATGCCTTTTAATTTTGTTTCTATAAAATTTAGATCTATTAATTTTTTAATTGCTTTGTCCTGCTCATACCGTGTAAGCGTTGTGTCTTTCGTAATATTTTCTCTGCTATTAAAAAAGAAACCCTCTACACATTTTCCGTTTTCTTTAAAATATTGCTCTTTAGAGATTAAGTCGGCTAATAGTACAGAGGGCTTAAGACCTATTTTTTTTGCAAGAAACTTATTTACGACTAGAAACGATGAACTTGCTAATAGGTGTTTCATAAATTTTTGTATGTTATTATTATTTTAAATTTATTAAAAGCTTTATGTATTTCATCTAATTTATCAAAAAGTATCTGATGTCTAGCCAATATTGTAAAAGATTTATTGCCTATTCTACAACGTATCATGTGAGTTGGCACTTTGTCATCTATTATTTTATTGACTCTAAGTATATGATTTATTTCGTTACGAGTTATTTTACTAAATTTTGCACCATTAGTAACTTCTTCATGTACTTTATCATATAATCTTTCATAGTCTTTCCAATAAATTTTCTGCTCATTGTGTATTTTCTGATAATAATAGCAACTACTTCTATCTCTATTATGAAACGGTCCGACCCTTGCTTTGTTTATGTCAAACTCATTAAGCATAATATTGTTTGATACAATACGAGCAAGTTTTACAGGGTACGTTCTGTCAGAACTTAACACAAGCTTTTTGTCTAGATCTGCAATTTTGCAAGTAGCTGATAATACTCTTTGCATAATATTATGCTCTTCTAGTTTATCGTGTAAATTTTCTATTATTATATCCATTAGAAAGGTGTTTCTTGTAATTCTTTACCGGTTATATATGCTTCAAAAAGCTTTGCATCATCTATAACTTCTTGTCCAGATGTGTTTCTTCCTGTATGATATTGACAACTTGCCTTTATACAAACCTGTCTAATGATTGCAATTTGCGTGTTTTCGTCCATTTTACCGGCATTTCTATTGTTCTGAGGGTTATACCCTTGCACACCCCTTTGCATTTCCATTTTGCTAGGTGTTTTTGCTTTAGTATATTCTTGTTGTCCTACGTCATCTGTAAAATAGTAGTTTATCTCACTACCTTTTGTTAGCTTTTCTATTTTACCTATATCTAGCTTATCTCCGTTTTCCATGATTAGCTTGTGATACATGATTTTGTATTGTCCCCAAGGGTCTCCAATACTTGTAATCTCTTTTATTTTGCTTGTTTTTATTTCCATATTTCTAATTTTTGTGCCTACAGTTATGGGGCTTCGGCTATCCCCTTATTATATTTAATGCTATCGGTTCAAAGTTATTTTCTTCATACAATTTAAGATAATAATCTCTCTTTTCACTATTATCTAAATCATAATCGTAACTGTCTTGTTGTTGCCATGCGTAACAACATAATTGCTGACAAAAGAATAAGTATAATTGTCGTCTTGTACCTATTACTCTTACGTCTGATGTACGTGTAAAGTCTAGATCTGCATAATGTTGTCTTAATGAAGGGTCATAAACTGTTCTAGAACTCACACCACCTTTTAATACCCAGTCGTGTGCTATTACTTTTGTGTCGTCCATAGTACTTGCAACTTTTAAATCTTCTTCTGTGTGTTCGTATGGCTCTCCTGTTAAACTTCTAATGTGTTGTGTCATCTTGTTATTGTTTTAATTATTGATTTGGTTTTATTACACATAATCATTTCTTTCATGATTATATTGTCTATTGATATTTTAAAATGAGTATTGTCTCCAATTACTCTCCTTGTTGTTACAAGCTTTGCTAAATGATTTGAGTTTTTTGCTGATGTTCCAACATATATATTCTGTTCGCTAGTATCTATGCTTCCGAAACTTTTGCTTGACTTGTAGTTACATGCCGTAACCTCTGTCCATATTGGGTAATGTTTCATATTAGTTATAAAAAAGTATTGTTATTATTTTTGTGTTATAATCTACTATAATCTCATTAGGTATAATTGTTATACCCTCATCAATAGTATCTTCTGATACTCGTTCTTTCTGATAAACCCAACCGTTTTCCTCTGTTAGATCTATATCGTCTGTATCGTTTATCTCTTTTACATTTGTTATGTAGTAAGATATTTCTTTGACACCATAATCTCTTGCCTCTATGTATAGTTGCCAAGATACCTCATACGTACCCTCTGATTTATGATTGTCCTCGTGAATTGTTGTGGTGCTATGACCACTAATTTGTGTTTTAAATTCCATGTCTTGTTAATTTATTTATTGCGTTGTAAAATCCTTTTTCGTTTTTGTATTCAAATGACAAGTAGTATCCATTTTCTGAATACCATTGTTTTATATATTGTATTTTAACTGTTCCGTTTGGGTGCTTTTTTTTATGTATGAAAAAACGTATTCCATTTATTGTCTTGCCGTTTTCTATACCTTGTTTGATTTTTGTCATTGTCTCGTTATTTGTATCAAAGATAAACATTTTTAACAAACTGTGCAAATTTTCAATAACTTTTCTTGCACCATATCAAAAGGTGGCTGTTGCCAAACACCCTCTGTAGATCTAGGAATGTGGCTTTTGCCGTGTATATAGTAATTCCAGTATGCTTGTAAACTACATTTGTCTTTGTACTTGTCCGGCATACATTGTGGTGGTTGTGTAAAACCTGTGTTGGGAATGCCTTGTGGTGCTTTTTCTAGTGCGTATCTACAGTCTATCCATGATTTATGTATTTTATTATACCTTGCGTGATATTCTATGTTAATATTGACAAAGTAATTATAAAGCCACATGTAGTTTTGTTTGCTTTGTCTAGCCCATTGTGTGCTTGGGTGATTGTAATATGCTTTTTTGTAAGGTACATTGTCGCCTTGTCCGTAATGGTGATGTGCAGTACACAACATTTGTGCAGTTTCTAGTATCATTTTTACGCAATGTTTGTCGTAAAGGAATGTTGGTGCCTTGCTTGGGTCTTTGTGTAAATAAAATATATTCATTGTCTTGTTATTTTTTGTTATTATAAAGATAGCCTTTTTCTTTTGCGTCGCAATACATTATGTATACTAATGCTAATATTAATATTTCCATAATTATTGTATTCTTTTTTTGTACTCTAAGTCGCCGATAACATAATTTTCTAAATCATAATTTACATATTTTTTTAGGTCTAATATCATATGTAATCTACCCATGATTCTAGAATATTCTTCGTTATCTTCTGAAGAATCTAATCCTTGTTTGTATAGATCTGTGATTAGTTCGTTATAGTGGTCTGCTACGTCCTCTATGTAATCGTTTAAGTCATCTTTTACTGTTTTGATAACTTTAAGTGCGTCTTGTTTGTTCATGTCTTGTTATGTATTGATTATTATGTCACAAAGATACATAATAAATTTAACATTCCAAACATTTTGTTAAAAACTTTGTATTTATTTTAAGAGCATTGGCTCTAATATAGGGAGTGTACCGTTATTTAATACTACGGCACAACTAAGAATATATTTTTTTGTGAAGTTTTTTGCGTAAGCCATAGCGTAAGCTTTATCATTTACACCACAACCTACCTGCATTGCAAATATGCGACTATTTCTATCTACTTTCCACATAATAGAACATTCAGTATGTAAATGTCCTTGTACTACTGACATATTCCAGTTTACTGCTCTATTATATGCAGCCTTAAATCCACTACTTCCGGTACCATGAACGTAATAAACATCATCTATTATAAAATGTTCATCAAATATCCATTTAGGTGTACCAAGTACCTCATCATAATCTCTTATCCACCTATTTGATACTCCTGCTGAGAAAGCTTTACGGCATATTATAGCGTCATGATTACCAATTGTAACAACTGCGTTAGGAAATGCTTTGTACCAGTCCTGTATGTGTGCAATAGCCCTATCAAGTTCCTGCCCTGCACTAAATCCGTCAGGGTCAGGCTCATGAAAGGAACTATAGTGGTTATCTATAAGGTCACCAATAAAAACAACTTTGTTACACTTGTATTTCTTATAAATACTTTTACAATGTTCTAAATATCCTTTTTTTGTAAATGGTGCGTGTAGATCTCCAATGACTAATACATTACTTTTTCGCACAGTCTTTTTCTAAACATACTTTTTCTTTGCCAAAATCAGCAATTCCTTGTCCTAATACAAGGGCTATGATAGAATAAATAATGTTTTCTGTCTGTACAGGGTCAAGACCAAATGTATCGTGTAAAAACGTTACAATGATACCGACAAGTGTGTACCAGAATTTTTTTGATTTTAAAATGTTACCTATTACTAGGTTTTCTAACCATGATTTCATAAATTATTATTTAGTTATACGTCCAAATTAAGTTTTCTGTCTTGTCTTTGTCTATGTCTATATGTATAAAATTGCTTCCTATCCCAATTCTGTTAAAACCTGCTTCTATTAGTGCGTGTAATATTATATGTCTGCTTCTACTATCTTTTATGTATATATCACAAGCTACGCAAGGTGTTTTTGTATGACTAGATGTAGCAACTCCACCTACTTTTTTATTATGATTTATGGATCTATAGCCGGATGTTATCTTGAATGGTATTTTTGCTATGCTTCTTGCTTTTTCTAACATAAGCATAAAGTCATGAGACATGTGTATACCGCTACCTGCAATATCCGGACTATCAAACTCTGAGAGTTTAAAGTATTTATAATCGCTTGTAGGCATATTTCTATTATAATCGTAATAATATTTACTTTTTGTCAAACTTTGCAAACTTGTATATTGTATATGATATAGCAAGTACCAAAGAAATAAAGGTTAATATCTCATTGACTTGTACTATACTTATACCTATAGCAGTACTATTTGCTATTCCTACTTGTACTGTGTCTTTTATCTCGTTCATCTTTCTTAGTCAAATAGCTTTTTAGTGCTACTTCATTTTTTTGTTTAGGTTTATATCTGTTACATCTGGAGGTCGGCATCTAGGAAGTCATTTAGGGTTATATCTGTTTTTCTATCGTAAACTCTTTTTTCTAGGTTTATTCCTGAATAGTAAGCATTTTTCTCTGGCGATCTATCAGCCCCAGTATTTGTACTGTATTCCGGAAATAGTCCTGTATTGTTTCTTATATAATCTATCAATCTCTCAGTATAAAACTCAGCAGTATTTCTTACCTCTTCTCTAAGGTGTTGTGCTTCCTCTGTGCTTAACGCAACTCCTGTTTCGCTTGTCTTACTATATATATTGCCGTTGCTTATCTTAAAACGCAAAAACGGTATACATTTATAAAAAGCCCAATGTACAAGTGCGTCTGCAACATAATCATCTATTAATATCTTATAATTACCTGTTAATGTTCCTGCAATTATATCTGCTTCTAATTTTTCATATAAGTCAGTTCCTAATTTACCCTCTATAATTTCTCTTTGTGCAGTACGAATATAAGGTAATAAAAACTCTACATCTACATTACCATTTATAGCCGTGCTATCCTTTAATTTATCCTCACTTATAAATAATACGTAACTACTCATTATAAAAATCCTTTATTAGGCATACGTTTAGGTGCTTTACTTACCCTTGCATCATTCTTTTTAGGGTAAAAGCCCTCACTTCTTGCCTTAGTTATACCAATAATCTGTGCGTCCTCTATTTTTGTACTTACTCCTATATCTAATTTTGTTCTATATATTTGTCTTAGCCAATAATGGTGACAATTTGCACCACCTTTAAACCTAAAAATATCGTAAGTATCGCTACCATTAGGTCCCCAACCAGGGTTTACCGGTAATGTACTCATTCTAACTATATCCTCTTTACGATAAACTTTTTTTGCAGCCATCATTTTCTTGCAAAACTCTCTGCTATTACCTGGCTTTTTTCTTGCTAAAAATTCATCTTCTGCGTATATATATCTAACTCTATAAAAATCATAAGTTTTTTTACTTATACCGTCTTGTTCTGACCTCGCATTAGGTATTGCTCTACCTGTATTTGCTAATTCTATTTTTTGTGTTACTGCTTTATTTATTGCGTCCTCAAAATCAAACTCGCTTTTCTCTCCCTCAGAATTTTCTTCATGTACTAACTCCCAATTATCATCTAACGGCTCTCCGTATGTAGCAAGAAACTTGTCTAATTCTGACGCGTCAATCGGTACGCAATTAGGTACTTTTCTGCCGTCTTTAATTTTATGTCCGTATGGCTCATAACCAGGCTGACAAGGGTTAGGGCTTATGAGATCGGTTTTTTCGCAGTCACAGTCATTTAACGCAGTAATTTGCTCATGATTTTCACAAGGCATATATACAGTCTTGCCGTCTTGCGAATGTTCATGATAACCGTCGCAGCCCATTTCTCTAGCTTTATCTATTGCTTCTTCTATCGTGTCAAAAACAGGCAACTCTTTGCCGTCAGCAACTTGTGTGCCTACCTGTGCAAAACGTCTGTCAGCAGTTTCTTCTCCTTGTGCAAGTGGCTCTAATCCTAACTCCTCTCTTATCTCGTCTTGCGTCATTACGTCCTTAAGTGTATCTAAGTCAAATCTTGTGCTTATAGGACTAGTTTGTTTTACATCTATTTTAAGGTTTATATCATTAATTGATAAAATCTTATTTATAGTTTTCATCAATACTTTTTGATAAGGTATAATAACTGTATTTAGGTATAAGTCAAAAGCTTCTAGCAACTCATTACGACCACCTAATTGTCCTTCTGTCTTAACACCTAATAACATAGGACTTGTTACTCTGTGCCCTATCATAATATTTTGTATAGTTAATTCGTTAAGTACAGTATATTGCTTATCTGCATTACTTACCTCAACAGGTGTTATCGTAGGTTGCCTACTTGCGTCATCATTAAAACTTAATACAAACTTACCTGCATTAGACGCACCGGTAAATTTAGTTTTTATTTGATTTTCTATTGCTAACCTTTCTTCTTGACTAGGTATACCGTTATTCATGCTAATAAAATAACTAGGACTAAACCCATTCTTTATGTTAGATAAATGAAATTCTGCTACAAGCTGGTCTGTCAAACACCAATTTGTTGCACTAGCATAATCCGGTGTATAGTAAATATCCATACCTGGACTATATGTACCGGAGTATATTATTTGACTAGGACTTGTTCTGTCGTTTACATTAAACGCAGGTACACTATAAGGTTGATGTTCTTTTCTACGATAATTACCCCAATCTGTGCTTATATAATATTTTACAATACGTCCTAATTTATCCGGCTTACCTACCCTTAGTCTTTCTACAGGTACATGATAGATCTCAGCAATTTGTGTTCTATCTTTACTCCAAATAATGTTTAATGCAAATGAGCCGTGTAATTTTATATCAAAACTAATCTTTTTCCACACCTCATGTAGTGTTTCATTGCCGTTAGCATTCTCCATAAACTGTTTTAGTTTAAGATATGCTTCTGCCTGTGTATCTTCTACATCAGTAACTAAATCTTCTCCGGCTATCATTTCTGCCGTTGCATTTACAATAGCAGAATGTGTGCTACTATTATAATATAGATCTGTAATAAACTGTGGGTACATGTTTTTATATACTCCGTCTCCGTACAATATCCAGTCAGTACCCATTTCTTCTGCAATTTTAGGCGACGTTTGTTGCTCTAAATATACTTGCATTAATGGTGGTAGGTTATTTTTCTTTTTAGCCATTTTATATATTATTAAATCTAGTTTTTATATGCCTAGTTAGTCTAGCAGATTCACTAGTATAAAGTTGTGCTTCATATATTGAACCTGCAAAATCATTTAAATTTGTACTCCTAACACCTAATGTATCTATAATAAAAGTTCCGGCTCTAGTAACTGTATCACTTTGAGGTTCTCCGTTAATATTCACAGATACTTCATTATCTCCGTTTCTTGTAATAATAAAATATATGTCAGAACCACTAGATATAGATGAATCAAAATTAATTAAAGCAGATGAACTACTAAACTTCATATTTAAGCTATCTGTATTTATAACTTTTATAAAATTATTAGCTTCACTATTACTAGCTAATAAAGTATCATTACTAATAGGGTCAGCAAAATTCATCTTTATTGCAAAAGTAAATTCTCCGTCTATTTCTACAGGACTATTTGTAGTAAGAGCATCGTTTGCTCCGTCAAATACTACTGCACCTGTTGTTGCATCATAACTAGGAGAACTAGCTATTACGCTTTGAGATAAGTGTCGTTCATTATGACTACTATCTGTCCATAAATTAAGTGATGTTATATCATCTACACCTAAGCTTTTATACTCGTAAAACATTTGCAGTCTTTGTCCCTCACTGTGTGGACTCCAACTATCTGTTTTAGTTAATGATAATTTATTTCCTAAACTTAACATTAGTTAGCAGTATCGTTATCGTGTTCTGTATATCCTATACCTATTCCAGAACTTAGATCTATATCAGTAATACGCATGAAAAGTGTTGTACCTGCAGGCATAGTTGTTGCTAATGAACTATCTCCTGTTGCATTTGCTACTGTTATAGATGTTATTGTAGATGTTACAGGAAAGTAAACTGCATAAAAATCTTTGCCTGTTTGTGCAGCAGTTGTAAATATTTCTACTGAACCTTTACCTAATTGTTCTCTTAGTAATACGTTTGTTGAATCGTGTTTAGCCATTGTATATATAATTTGTTGTTGTTTCTGTATGTTTTATGTATTTTATTTCTTCACTACCAGTTTTCTCTGTTATTAATAGTTTACCTGTTTCTACTAAACCCTGCATTAAATTTGCTTGTGGGTCCGGAGTTATACCTTCTGCAAAATCTCCATTCTCATTAGCCGGTAAATATGTTAAATCATGCCTCATATATAATGTGCCACCTCTTGCAAAAACTTCATAAGCATGATAAGAATAATAACCAGCTTCTAAATTTATTCTTTGATTATAACCGTATAATTTAAAATCATTTGGATTATTTGTATGTAAAAAATGAACTATTACACCTCTATCTGATGTAAGAGGATAGAAATTAGTTTTACTTTGATATCCTGTTTGTGGATATGCATAAACTATATCTCCTGTCATATCATTAGTAAACTTAAATAAATAAGTAAATAAGAAATTATCTATTTCTACATAACTAGGACTATATTGAGCAGTTGTCTTTCTTACGTCTCTAGGTGTAAAAGCAAAACTTATACCTGCACCCTCTAAATCATTATACTCCCAAGTTATCATAAATTCTTTTATTATATATGTACGGATTATACATTTATTTTATAAAAAAAAAGGGTAAGACTTAGCCTACCCTCTTTTAAGAAATATGTAAAATTGCTTAATGCAATGAGTATTATGTAGTCACAATACTTGACAAGCTATCTGCACCAAATATAGTAGCGTGGTCTTCTACAAATAAGTGTGGGTCTTCTTCCATTCCAGAGAATGTAAGTTCATGACCTACTCTATCTCCAAAAGCAGTACCGGATTGTCCTACTGCACCACCTGTTAGTGTTAAACCATTTTTATGTCCTAATACTATAATTGTTCTACTTAAAGCTGATTTTTGATTTAATTCACAGAAAATAATTACTTTATTCTGTGCTAATAATTTTACTTGGTTTCTCTTTGTAGCAGTCATTTTGTTTAGTGCTAAAGTAACTGATTGCTCAAAGTGATGAGTACCGTTTTCTCGGCTACTAACTATTGTTTCTGTAAAATTTCCTACACCTTGCTCTAAAGCGTATTTAAAAATTTTATCTCCGTTAGTACCTGCACTAATAGTAGTTGTTGTACCACTTGTGTGTGCTAATGTTACGTCTTCAAATTGTGCAATATATATATTCTTTATACCTCCAACTAAATCGTTGCATTCTAAAGCAAAACCATTTGTTAATTCACATGACATATAATTTTATTTTTTAGAGGTATTAGAGAGGGCATAAAGCCCCCTCATTTACCGGTTAGTTATTATGCGTGGTACCAAACAATTTCTTCTGGTAAAGCTATCTGTGCACCTGCAGAGAATTTAGCAACTAATCTTAAGTTGTTGCTTCCGTCTAAGTCACCCATGTCTAACATTTTAATCTGCGTAGTATCTGATAATAAGTCAGTACCGAAGAATAAGTTAGAGCTTCTTGCAGCAACCATTTGGTCATCAAGTATACCGTCTGACACAACAATTTTTACTCCTTGGAAGATTGGCTGATATACACCCTCTGCATTCATAGAACCTAGTCCGTACCAAGAAGAACCATTGTTACTTTCGTGTTGTACGTATAATCTATATGTTTTAGAATTCATGTAAATGTATAGATCATCTTTTCCATAAACTCCTGTAGGAATAGCATCAACTACTTTAGCTATTTCTGCACTAATATTTGTAGCAGATAATGTAGTTGCTGTAACGTCAATTACACTACCGTCTAATAAAAGACCTGCAGAAGGGTGAGTCATACCTGTAAACTCGTCTCCTGTACCATTTCCTTTCCAAAATGTATTCTCTATATAGTCAGCAATGTTCTCTCCTATATAAGACATCATGAATGCAGTAAAGTCATTTGACATACCACTATTCATTGCACCTGCAGTCATTTGTGCAGCTTGCCAGTCAGATAATAAGTCATCTTTACAGAACTGTGTATTTATCTGTAAGTTTTTTGGCTCTAGTATCTTCTCATCTGTAGTTAATTGTCCACTAGTTTGAAAATCACAATTAGCTGCCTTTATAAAATTACTGTCTAAAGCTACTGTGTTTACTACTCTTTTAAATTTAATGTTCTCCATTACTGTTACATAATCAAGAACTGTTGCAGATTTGAACGCTGCACCTATATACATACCTGCGTGTTCTCCTGCGTACGATTTGTTTGTAATATTAAAACCCATAATATTTTATTTAATTTTGTTTAAGTTATATAATAATTTCTCTTTTCTTGTTAATCCTCTATATTGTGCAGATGTTAATTCTTTAACTTCTCTTGCAAATTTATTTGTGTTAACAGGTTCAGTAGCAGGTTCTTTTTCAAGCTTTTCAACCTTACTTAATAATTCTGCTTTGTCTTTTTCTAATTCTTCTTTGTTACCCTTTAAATCAGAAACTTCTTTAGAAAGCTTTTCTATTTTAGAGTTTACTTCTGATAATGCTTCTTTCATTACTTCTGTAACTTTTTCTACTATCTCAAACTCTATCTCAGTACTTTCTTTAATCTTTTTAGGTAATCTTTCATCTACTGGCTCAAGGTTCTCCATTTCTTCTTTATCTTCTTCTTTCTCTATTTCTTCTTCTTCCTCTGCTTCTTCTTCTTTTGGCTCTCCTTTAGTTACAGTAGCAACGATACCTTCTTCTTCAACAGTAAAACTATCTCC
>CEON01054762.1_pt1 | contig 22222 bp, 9 predicted proteins | sample 530291 | NCBI WGS metagenome assembly CEON01 (sample SAMEA2619888, study PRJEB7988) | marine metagenome | biome: marine biome (ENVO:00000447); feature: surface water layer (ENVO:00002042); material: "saline water (ENVO:00002010), including plankton (ENVO:xxxxxxxx)" | depth 5 m
GCTTCGGCGCCCAATACCTTTAACTTATTTAATTATATTATATTATGGCAAAAAAAGAAAACACAACCAATCCTTTAGAACAAGGTTGGGAAATAAAAGATAGAAATTACGTATTAAAAGGTAGTAAAGAACCACTAACATTTACATTAAAATCAAGACATACAGAGAAATATCCTCTTACTTATTTTGATGAAGTTACCGGTACACAAAGAGCTTTAAGATATGCTACTAATCAATCATCTCCTTTTGTAGATGAGCAAAAAGGTGAAGTAACACTAAGACATATCATGTTTAAAGACGGTGCTTTACATGTTCCAAGAGAACATCAAGCTTTACAAAAACTACTATCACTATATCACCCTGATTTAAATAAAAGATATAGAGAAGTTAAACCAATTCAACAAGCTGAATTTGAGTTAGAAGATTTAGAAATAGAAATAATGGCTTTATCTGCTGCTAAAGATATGGATGTTGATCTTGGTGAAGCAATACTAAGAGTTGAATTAGGTAATAGAGTTTCTAAAATGAGCTCTAAAGAAATAAAAAGAGATTTATTATTATTTGCAAAGAAAAATCCTAAGTTATTTATTGATCTAGCAAAAGATGACAATGTACAGTTAAGAAACTTTGGTATTAAAGCTGTTGAAGCTGGTATTATAAAGTTAACACAAGATCAAAGAGCTTTTTTATGGGCTAGTAATGATCGTAAATTAATGACTGTTCCTTTTGAGGAAAATCCTTATTCAGCACTTGCTGCTTGGTTTAAAACAGATGAAGGTGTAGAGGTTTTTAAAACTATACAGAAAAAAACCAAATAGTATGTAATTATTAACAATATAGTCAGGGTCTTCGGACCCTGTGCTATATAATTAAAATAAATATAAATGGCAATAAATGTAGATACTGTTTACAAAACCGTGTTGTTAATATTAAATCAACAACAAAGAGGCTATATGACACCTGATGAATTTAATAAAGTTGCAGCTCAGGTACAGCTAAATATATTTGAAGGTTATTTAGAAGAATTAAACCAACAGTATAGAGTGCCACAAAACAATACTGAATACTCAGATAGAGTAGAAAACATAGAAAAAAATTTACAATATTTTCAAAGAACAGGTACTACAGCTGGAACAAATCCTTTTACTTTAGTTCCAACGGATGTGTATAGATTAGGTTCAATATTTTACAAAGACACGGAGCTAACTCAATATGCTCAAAGAAGTGAGTTAAAACAAATATTACTTTCCCCTTTAACTCAACCTACAACTAATTTTCCTATATATTTATATGAGAACGATAAGTTATATGTGTATCCTACAACTATAAAAACCCCTGCTGATGTTACTTTTTCATATTTAAAAACACCAGCTAATCCAGATTGGGCTTATCAACAAGGTAGTTTAGGACAGTTTTTATATGACTCAGCAAACAGTACAAACTTTGAATTAAACATATCAGAACAAACAAATGTTGTTACAAGAATATTAGCATATGCAGGAGTAATAATAAATGACCCTACTATAATACAAGTAGCAGCACAAGAAATAGCAACAGAAGAACAAAACTCAAAAATATAAGATATGCCTAGACCAGATGGAGGATTAATCCGAGAAACTAACTTACAATATTACGCGGGCGCGCAGATTATATACACGAGTACACAAACAGATACATTTACTTTTACATTCAATACTAAATTAGTTTTAGGTAGTAGTACAAGTTGGAATCCTAATGATCCAGATTATGCTCTTAATAATTTTTTAATATATACTAGTCCTAACGGTATTAGCAACTGGACTTTATATAATACAACTTATACATTAAGTTATGTTAATGATGGAGCAAAAGTAAATAGTATAATTAGATTAGGAGCTGCACAAGCTGTAGGCACATATGTTAAGGTACAATTAAAAGAAAATGCAGTACAAAACAACTATGGAAGCTACGAGTATATAAAACTAAATGATATAGTTAATAATTTTTTAGTTGCATATGTAGGTCAAGATAAATTAATACCTAGAGTTAACAGAACAGATGTTATATTTCATGCTAAAAGAGGTTTACAAGAATTTTCTTATGATACATTAAAAAGTATAAAATCTCAAGAATTATCGGTATCTGATAGTCTTTCAATAGTAATACCGCAAGATTATGTTAATTATGTTAAATTATCTTGGTCTGATGCAAATGGTATAAAACATACTATTTATCCTACTCAATTAACTAGTAGTCCATGGGAAGCACCAGTTCAAGATGACAAAGGTAGTATAATTCAAGATAATTTTGGTGATAATGTAGAAGGTACATCTCAAATAAATGAAGCGTGGAAAACATTTAATCCATCTAATATTACAGGTTTATGGCCGTCTGATTCATCAAACCCAGATCTATATATGTATGATTGGTGGGGTGAAAATGCTTGGGGTTCAGGTGGTTATTATGGTCAACGTTATGGTGGTGATCCTGTGAATATGCAGTTAAATGGTTGGTTTAACATTGATGAAAAAAGAGGAACATTTAATTTTTCTAGTGATTTAAAAGGTAAAATAATATTGTTAGAATATATATCAGATGGTTTAGCATATGATCTAGACACTAAAGTTCCTAAACTAGCTGAAGAAGCTATGTACATGCATTTACTTTATAGTATCATGTCTACTAGAAGAGATACAGTACAAATAGCTCCACAATATAAAAGACAAAGATACGCTGCTCTACGTAATGCTAAAATAAGATTATCTAATATTAAATTAGACGAAATAGTACAAGTGATGCGTAACAAATCTAAATGGATAAAACACTAATACATGGCAGAAGCTAAAAATACCTTTTTAAAAGGTAGAATGAATCAAGATCTTGACTCTCGTATTTTACCAGAAGGTGAATATAGAGAAGCTATAAATTTATTAATTAGTAGATCTGAAGGTAATACTGTTGGTGAATTTGAAAATGTGTTAGGTAATACACAAATACCATCCAATGAAACTATATTTTCTGGTGGTAAAGTTATTGGTCATGTTGTAGATGAAACAAATAATAGAGGTTTCTTTTTAATAACTGATTTTTCAAAAGAAAGTTTAGTAGAAAGAGCGCCTTCTAATTCTAAATGTGCCGTTGTAGAAATATCTTTTGATGCTCCTTATACAATAAAAGTTTTAGTAACAGGTGCTTGGTTAAATTTTAATCAATGTTATCCTGTAACTGGTATTAATTTATTAGAAAACTTATTATTTTGGACAGATAATTTAAATCAACCTAGAAAAATAAATATAGATTTAGCTAATCCATCTAGTCTTGCAATTCCTAATTATTATACAGAAGAATCTCAAATATCCGTTGCTAAGTATTACCCATTTCAACCATTAATCCCACTACATAGAATAACAGCGAGTATAAACACAGGTAGTTCTAATACAACTACAATTATAACTACAAGCGAACAACCCAATATTAAGGTAGGTGATTTATTAACAGATCATGATAAAAGCGCTGGAGTACAAGAACAAATTACTTATCCAGTAAGAGTTAGTAAAATAAATAGTTTAACTTCTTTTGAAGTTTTTCCAGCATTAAGTTCTAATTTAACTATAAGTAAAGTTGATTTTAGTAGAACTACAATGGAAAACAAATATGAAGAATATGAATCTAATTATTCTTTAAATAATCAAGTTAATAACACTAGCGTAGGTTCTACTACAATACAAATAAGAGAAGGTAATTATGGAGGATTACCTAGAATAGGTGATATAGTAAAAGCCGGTTCAGCTACTGTAGGTGGCACAGCAAATACTGCTCTAAATAAAATAGGTGGTAATTTAGTAGGTCCACTAACAAATAGTATAACTCAAAATACAACTAATGCTACAGCTGCAACTTACAATTTAACAGTTCCTAATGGATCTAATGTAACCACTAGTGGAAATGGTACCGCAGCAACAATACAAGCAGTGGTAACAGGAACTACAGTGTCATCTATAACTGTTACAGCAGCTGGTTATGGATTTCAAGCAAATGAAACAATAACTATAAGCGCTGGACAATTAGGAACAAATTCTACTGCTCTTGTAATAACATTAAAGCAGCAAAATATAACTGAAACAAGAATATCAGGTTTTACTTTAGGTAATTCTTCTGGAGTAAGTGCAACTAATCAAGAACCATATATATGGAATATAACTTTAGATCACCCTCATGGAATGTCAGGTGGTCAACCCTCTGTTTCTACAGACTGGGTAGATATAGCTGTAAATCCTGACTATGATATTAATTTTAAAGGTGATTCTAAATTTTTAGAAGATAAATTTGTAAGGTTTAGTTATAGGTTTAACTTTATAGATGGTGAAGAATCATTGATAGCACCTTTTAGTCAAATCATGTTTATTCCTAAGCAGCATGGTTTATTTGGTGCTGGTCAATTAACAAGCACTGTGACTACAAACAAAGTATATCCCGACTACAACCAAGACTCTGATGACGCATATAAAAGTACTATTATACAGTGGTTTGAAAATGATACTGATTCAGTTTCTTTAAAAATACCAACACCTACATCAACACCTGGTTTATTACAAAAAGATTTTTTAATTAAAAGTGTAGATATTTTATATAAAGAATCTGATCAATTAGCTATAAAAGTATTAGATACTTTAGATATTAATAATATAACTTCTTTTACTCAAATATCATATAACGATGTAGTAAATGGTATAGTAGATCAAAGTTACATTGATTATCAATATAAATCTACAAAACCTTATAAAACATTAACAGAAGGTGATACAACTAGAGTATATGATAAAGTTCCTATTAGAGCTTTAGGACAAGAAGTTATAGGAAATAGAATAGTATATGGTAACTATGTAGAAAATATGACTCCTCCTGAATCTATTCCTTATAGTGTTTCTACTGGAGATAGAACAGTTGTATGGGACAACTATGTAGAATACCCGTATCATAACTTAAAACAAAATAGAACTTATCAAGTTGGTTTTGTATTATGTGATTATTATGGTAGACAATCCAGCGTGATACTTTCTTCTTATGATGATGATAATGAAAGAGCAGGTTCTAGTATTTATTTACCTTATAGAACTTTAGGCGACGCCACGTCATCTCCAGTTATTGATTGGTTAGGTAAAGCTTTATCTGTAACTATTAACTCATCTATTGGTGATGAAACTACAGCTGGAATATACAAATCCGAAAATCACGTGGCTAGTGTGTTAGCTATTACAGATGGTGACAGTGGTTATGTAGCAGGTAGAACATATAAAACAAGTGGTGGTAGTGGTACTGGTTGCACTGTTATAGTTACAAGTGTAAATTCTGGTGCTATTACTGGTATACAAATAATGACGAGTGGAAAAGGTTACACGCAGGGTAATGAATTAACTGTTGTAGGTGGTGATGGATCTGGTACTTTTACAGTTAACGTTGGTGATGCAAATCCATTAGGTTGGTATTCATATAAAATTGTAGTAAAACAACAAGAACAAGATTATTATAATGTATTTGTTCCTGGATTTATAAATGGTTTACCTGTATGGCAAAACCCAGTTGACGGAGGTTTAGAGCGAAATAAATTTTCATTAACAACTGTAACTGGTGAAAATGTAAATAAAATTCCAAGAAGTTTAAATGAAGTAGGACCTACAGATAGAGAATTTAATAGTGATGAGATATTATATGTAAGAGTAACAAACAAAGATGCTGTTATTACAGAAGCAAGTAACGTTACAACTTCAATAAGTCAATATACAGGTAGTGCTATACCATGGAATTCACAATATTATCCTGGTCAACTAAGTCAAAACGTTTTAAATATTTCTACTATGCGTGAGACTGAGTTTGGAGCTATACCTTTTGTAGCTTATATAAATAACAGTAGTCAACAAGGTAGAAGAGGAGAGTATAATTCTACAATAAGTACTTTAGATAGTAATACTGGCGTAACAACAACAGAGCCAACAGGTTCTATACCATGGGGTGATGTAGGTAAGGTTGCTTCTTTTTATTTACAAGAAGAAAATCCTTTTGTAATAAAATTTAACACATCGTCAAATAGTAACAATCAAGTAGGAGCAAATGTAAATGAAAACATAGCTTGGAACGGTGTTCAATTTACCGCTAGTACTCCAGATAATTTTGCTATGCAACCATTTTTAGGTATAGTAGAAACAAAACCTGTATCTTCAGCATTAGAATTATATTATGAAACTAGCATGTCCGGTTTATTAGAAGTTTTAAACGCGGGTATAAATCAAGGTAACCCTAGTGTGGTTAGTAGTACTCAAAGTAGTTTTACTTTTCCTGAAAGCACAAGCGCAGGAGCCGTTATAGGTAGTTTATTTAGATTTAAAGATGGTGAAGGAGCTACAATAACAAACGCTACAGGTTTAACTGTAAGTATATCTAAAGTTGTGCGTCAATCAGCTCCTAATTCACCTATAGTAGATGCCAACGGTGATCCAGATTTATTTGCGTTAAGCGGACCTACTGGAACAGCTGAGTATCAATTTAAAACTGACGCTAATACTACTTTTTATTATGGACCTAGTTCAGATAGTAGTAATAACTCTACAGATGTATATACTATAACACTTACATGTACAAGAGATGTTGGTGGAGAAATATATGAAACAACGGTAGAAACGGTTGCTTCTTTAACTAATGTTACACCAGCTGTGACAACTAGTGATTTATCTACTGCAGATCCAAAATGTAATTGTCCAAGCGGAAGTCCTTGTCCTATATCTATAACAAGCGCTACAACAAATATAAAACAATTTTATGGTAACAACGGTAGTGCTAATGCAGCTAAAAAGACAGATGATTTAGTGTGGAGTCTAGGAACAATCACGGCTAGTGATGGTTCTAGTACAGCGGGGTTATTTAATATAGATGCTGCTTCAGGATTATTAACAAGAGTAGGTTCATTAGTAGATAATATAACTTATAATATAACAGTAAAACTAACTGATGTTGCAGGTGCTGGTATAACAGTAGATTGTATAACTGTTTTACAGGTTGGTTATCAGTATTCACCAAAAGGTATATGTGCTGCAGCTGATTTAAGTACTAATCCAAATATTAACTATAGATTAATAGGTAAACCTAGTGGTAGTGGTAACAATAATATAGAGTATTTATTTGCTGCTACAAACAGTCAAGCATTAGGCGCTGGCGGGTGTTGCTATCCATCAGGTGTTCCTGCATATGGAACTAACAACTCACCAACAAAGTTAGTAAATATAGGTATGATAAACACTACAGGTAGTTTCTGTAGATCTGATTTATATCAAGGTACTTTAAAAATAAAAGGACACTTTGAGGGATTAGATGCTTCTTGTACAGGTAGTGCCGCTATAACTTGGCACGTGCAGTATAGAGCAAATCCTCAATCATCTTGGGGACCACCTCCTTCTAACGCTAACTTTACAGGACCTTCATATCCAACAAATGGTGTTTCTATGTCTATAAATGGTGGAGGTGATAGTGATGCAAGTGCTTTCTATTATTTCGATGCTATTGGTGAATATAGAGTAGTTACTACTAATATAACAGGTGAATTTGGTACTGGCAGTTGCTCTGATAAAGTTCAATTCTATATTGAATATGGCGATGGATACTACAACAACTGTGCTCAATCACCGTGTGCTACGTAATTAATTAAAAAAATAAGTAATAATATAATAATATGGCTTTAACTTTAGAGGTAAATTATTTTAATTCGTTTTATCTGAAAAGATTAGCAGGTGGTGATAGCGGTACAAGTAATGATTACTCTACTGGTTTGCAGAAAAAACAGGTAGTTCCTCTTCCACCTAATATGCTCTGGAATCAAATTAATCCTGCAAATAAAAATACAGGTTATCCTTGGGTTGCTCCTTTTACCAAAAATGAAGAGCAAGACTGGTATATTGAAGCGTCTAGAATTAGATGTGGTTATAATAATACATCTGTAGATCTAGGTGTAAAAGCTTATATTGTTTCTGAAGAACCAAACCAAATAATAAGAGGGAACTCTTTAATATACTCTGGTGTTTTTAATTCTAGAACCGGAGTAAATAACACTAATCAATTTAGTGTTGCAGAAGAAATTACAAGAAGTGTAGATCCTAAAAATGGAACTATACAAAAATTATTTGCAGAAGATACTAACTTAACTATATTCCAAGAAAGAAAGGTGAATGTAGCTTTAATAGATAAAGATGCTATATATAGTGCTGAAGGTGGAGCTATAACTACAACAGCTAATGTTGTTATAGGTCAGATAACTCCTGTTCCTGGTAATTGGGGTATTAGTACTAATCCAGAATCATTTGCCACATATGGATATAGTAAGTATTTTGTAGATAAAGATAGAAACGCAGTGTTAAAAATAGAAGGTAGTTCTATACAAGAAATATCATTAGCAGGTATGACTGATTTCTTTAGAGATCAATTAGGTTCTGTAACAGAGCGAGATGCTTTACTTGGTACTTATGATGTATATAATATGAACTATGTTTTATCTATACAAACAGGAGGTACTCAAGATCAACCTGCTAGATATAAAACAGCTGCTACATACAAGACATTAACATGGGACGAAAGAAACAAAGGGTGGACTAGTTTCTTTACATACAAACCTGAAACTTATTTTAGTTGTAGAGGTAATTTTTATTCTACAGACAAAAATAAACTATACCTACATTATTCTAACACGCTTAGAAATACGTTTTACGGCAATTCTAGCGCATCTTCTGTACAGTTTGTATTTAATCCTATGCCTAACTTTATTAAGACTTTTAAAACGGTTAATTACGAAGGTAGTAATGGTTGGGAAATAACACAATTTGTATCAGAAAACACAGGTCAAGATGCTGCTATAACACCAGCAACTGGTTGGTTAAGCGTTTTTGATACAGCTCTTGAAGCTGCTGGAACTAACAAATATTCTAAAATATATAGTTATGATGAAGGAGCTTACGTAGATAATGGTATACAATATAGAGCAGGTTTCGATAGAAAACAAAATAAATATTATGCAGTAATACCTAACAATACTCAAACAGCTGTACCAGGTGAAGTTGTTTTTGGTAAATCATTAACAGGTATTAAAGCATATTACAGTACAGTAACAATTAAAACAGATGCAACTACAGATCCTAATGGTCTTAAATCATTGTTTGCGGTTAGCACAGAATATATAAATAAATAATTATGGAAGATAATCCAGCAATCGACAGTAGCAATATTTCATCAGGAGTCGGTAAATTCATAAAAGGTATGGGTGGACCAGGTGCGGTATTAGGATTAGGTGCTAGTCTTATAGGTGGTTTTTTAGGTGCTGGTCAAGCAAGAAGAGCTAGACGTGAAGCACAAAAAGAAGCCAAAAGACTGCAAAACAAGCTTAATAACTTGGAAAATAATAGACAAGCTATTATAGATCCGTACGCGGGTATTACAGATTTATCAGGTATGATTACTGATAGATCAGATATGATGAGCAACCAATATGCTAATCTATCTGTAGCCACTCAAGCTGCTGAAATGCAAATGGAACAAACTGATATAGCGTTAGCTAACACGCTAGATACATTAAGAGAAACTGGTTCTGGTGCTGGTGGTGCAACTGCTTTAGCAATGGCAGCATTACAAAGTAAAAAAGAAATATCTGCAAGTATTGAACAACAAGAGGTTGCTAATGAAAAACTTAGAGCTCAAGGTGAACAAGAGTTGGAAGCTAGAGTTATTGCAGAAAAACAAAGAATTGAAGGTATACAAATGTCTGAAGCAGGTAAAGTACAACAAGCTAGAGCTCAAGGTCAGGCGTTTATGTTTAATCAAAGAGAAAATAGAGAACAACAGAAAATAGATAGAACAGCCGCAGAGCTTGATAATGCTAGAATGATGGCTGCTCAAGCTGGAGCTGATGCCACATCTGCAATGACAGGTATGATTGGTGGAATATCTAAAATGTTTGGAGGTTAATAAAAATTTAAAAAATGGCATATACTAGTCCTAAATATACTTACGTATCTAACGCGCCTGCTTTTCAGAGATTACAAGATGATCTTTCGGCTTCTGTAGTAGCAGGAAAAGAAAGAGCTCGAACAGCTGAAGAAGAAAGACTAAAACAACTTAAAGAAAACGAAAAAGCAAATGATGATTTACTGCGGTTTGGAAGAGCTCAAAACATGGCTTTTAACAAAAAGTGGTGGGAGAAAAATCAATATGATAATCCAAACGCAGAAAGTGTAACTAAAAAGTTTTTCTCTGGTACAGGTAAAGAGTATGCTGATTTAGCTATGAAAATTAATAGCGGTGATTGTGAGTCAGATAATTGCGAAACAGAAATGGCTCAATTACAAGTTTTAGAAAGTTATCCAGAAGCTACAGCAGATTTTATTGGTGATTTAAATTCAGAGTTTTCTAAAATAGGTGGAAGAGATTATGATAAAAATCAAGAAAGTGATTACACGTTAGCTTCTAAAATATTTAACGGTGAACCTGGTTTTACTAGTAAAGATGGATATAAAGTAGACATGCTTAGAAATGATGATGGTACTATTGAAATGGTTTTTGAAGGACCTGGTTTTAAAGATGGTAAACTTTCTATAAACAATAATACTTTAGGTAGTACACTTGATGCAGAAGGTGAGATGATACACACAGTCCCTAAAATGTCAACTTTAGAAAACGAATTATTAAGTGACTCTGGTATTTTTGGAGAAGATATGATAGATGAAAACGGTAAAGTACTTCCAACCGCTACATTAGGTGAAGACTTTATAGTAATGGGACCTGATGGTAGACCAGAATATGAGGTTATAACAAGTTCTGATGGTATGTATCAACAAAATGTATTAAAATGGGACGAAAATAAGTTTAATAATAAAATGAAACTTTATCTAGATACTCAACTAGAAACAATGCAAGAAACTCCTAGTGATATGATTGGTTTGTGGAACGTTAGATTATCTCCTGGAGCTAAAAGTTATGATGAAGATCTAGCTAGAGCTGCTTTAGGTTTACCAGACGCAGAGGCTGATGTTGTTAAAAAAGCTTGGGGTGAAAGTAAGTTTTCTCAAATAGTACAAGAACCATGGAGCTATGATGATATACCTTTAAGTGATGAAAAGAAAGCTTTATTCGCTGCTGTATATGCAAGTAAAATGAAAGAAACTTTTAAGAAAAGATTTATGCCACAAATAGTTGCACCAGGTCTTGATGGTCAAGTATCATACACAGAAAAAGCTTTAGCAGCTTTAAACACTAATACCAATACAAGTTTTACAAATCCAGGCGCAGGTTCTTGGAATACTGGAGGAGCATAAAATAAAATAATATGTTAGGATTAACAACAAAAGATACTAATCAACCAACGTTTCAGTTTGCAGGTGATAGAGTTGCCGCAAAAGGAATATACGATTACTTTAAATCAGCAGGACAAGTAGATGAAGATTTAGAAGTTTGGTTAGAAGGTTTAAGTAAAAACAAAGCTTACCAAAACAAATTATATGAGTTTGGTAAAGGACAAGGTTGGATAGATCAAGATTTTAACACATGGAAAAATGGTTTAGTAGGCGAACAGAATCAAGAAAGTGTAACTATATTTGGTGAAAGTGTAAATGAATCAACTATTAACAATAAAAACGCTGCTAAAAGTTGGAGTAACAATAGTAACAATATTGTTTCTCAAATAAATAAACTAAAAGAAAATCCTATATTATATACTCAAGCAGATGTAGACTCTGGTTTAGTACAGCCAAATCAAATAGGTAGTGTAAACGCAGAAGCAACAGAAAATAAAATTAAAGAATTATCAAACAACTTTCCTAATATTTTAAATTTTGATAATCAAAAAGCAGCTTCATTTTATAGAAATCAAGAACTTGCAAAAATAGATGAAAAATATGTAGATTTAAACGCGCAAAAAAGAAGAATAGAAGACGGTGAGTATACTAAAGAAAGTGATTTAGAAAGAAAACTTAAAACTAATTTTAAAAATATAAGAAGTCTAGAAGACATAAGACTTAAGGTAAGGAATTTAGGCGTAAAAGGTTGGCAACAAAATAAAGATATTTTAAAACAAATAGCTGAAAATGGAGGTATGAAAAAACCTCAAAATTTTGAAGCTTATTTTGAAGAATATAATCAAGACGATGGTACTGATTATTATAAGAAACAAAGAAATAAGTTTCTTAATAATATGATTAAAAACTATGAGGCTAGTAATAATGAAATGGGAGCAATGCAAGGACCAACAATGGCTGCTAAAACATATAAAGAAGGTGTTGTAGAAGGAGGAAGTGTTGGTAGTAAATACGGTAAATTAGGTTATGAAAAGTCACAAGTGTTTTATGATCACCAAGCAAGAGCTGAACTAGAACAAAAACTAGAAAACCACCAAAGTGGAAAAGAATTAATGTCAAGTGGAGAGTTAGCGCAAATAACAACAGTTAATCCTGAGGCTTTAAAATATATGAAATCTTTATTTCCTGAATTAACTGGTGATGAAGTTGCTGATGAGGTTTTTGCAAATGTAGTAAACGAAGCAACTTTTGCAGATCCTAGATTTCAACAAATTGATAAAGAAATTAAAAACAACTTAGCTTCTTTAACTAAAGATAAATATATAGAATTAGGAAAAAAGTACGATACTACAACAGAAAAAGGATTACAACTTGCTCAAGAAGAATTTCAAAACTGGTATACTGAATCTTATAATAAAGCATTAGGTGATAACACTGAGGCTAATAAAATTTTTCAAGACTATGGAATAGCTGCTTCAGCAGCAGGTTCAGAATTATATACGGATCTTGCTAGAACTGCTGAACCAAATTTAGCGTGGATAGATTCTCAATTAGCCGACGCAACAGGAGATAGTTTAGGTGATCAATGGACTAGAGGTACTATGAATATATTAGAAGCTGGTTACAAAGCTGATACTAATATAGCTAATATGTTTAATAACATAGAAATTGCTATTAACAACTTAAGTGGTACTTTAGAAAAAAGATCTAATGTTGTAGAAGAAATTAAATTTGGTTTAGACAATGGTTTAATAACTAAAAACACTACGTTAGGTGAAGCTAGAAAAATATTAAACAAAGGCGCTGCTAATTTAGATTCTCATTTAAGAATGAATGATTGGATATGGACAGATGATGATACAATAGGTGATTATTTAGAAAGAAAAGAAGAAAGATTAGCTAATTCAGAAGAAAGAGTTTTAGAAGATATTGAGCAAAAAATAGCTTATCAAGAAGAACTAGCAAAGTTTAGACAAGTTGAAGGTGGAAGTTTTAATAGTTTAGAAGACGTGTTAAACTCAATAGCATTAGGTGTAGATCAAGCTCCTCAATTTGCTCCTAAAATAATAGGTTACGGTCTTTATGGAGCTGGACTAGCTACTGGTAACCCAGTATTAGTACTAACTGGAAAAGGTGCTATTGCGCTAAGTAGTATAACAGCAGGTGCTCAAGCTTATGGTAGCGCATTTATGGAGTCATTAGAAAATAGAATGATAGCTGACTATGGTGAAGGTGGTTTTACATCACAAGAATATTTAGACGCTATGAAAAGAGGTTTAGGACGTCAAGCTCAAGCTGGAGCATTAGGAGCTGGTATAACTGTAGGTGGTACTGAATTATTAGCTGATATGGCTTTTGATAAGTTAGGAGGTAAACTTACAAATGCAGTCTTTAGTAGACCGTTTATGAAAGAAGCTGCTAAAAATACATTAGCAAATTTTGTTATTAAAAACGGTGCTAGATACCTTACGTTAAAAGGACAAGGTATAAAAGAAGGTATAACAGAAGGTTTCCAATCTTATTTAGAACAAGCATTTGTTAATTTAGGATCTGGATATGATAGTCCTTTTACTCAAAACATTTCATTTGATCAAGTGCTACAAGAAGCAAAAGCTGGTTATCAAATGGGTCATTTATTTGGTTTAGCTGGTGTAAGTGGAGATGTTTCAGGAAATTATTTTGCTAATGCTAATAAAATAGCTAAAAATATAGACATGTCTCCAGACTCTTCGACTTTCTTAGCAGCTGATAGTTATTTTGAAGAGTTAACAAATAATATAGATAAAGACAAATCACTAACTGCAGATCAAAAAGCTGAGCAAAAATTAGCAATATCAGATATTAGAGCTGCAAGTATAAAAATTCCTAAAACTATAAAAGGCGATAGAAAATCTGCATTAGTAGATTTATTAGTAGAAAAAGCAGCATTAGATAGAAAAATAAAAAAGACTGGTGATTCAGATATAAGCGCTAATGATATAGCTAGAAGAAACGCTGTTGGTCAAGAAATACAAAAAATTGTAGACGATGCCAATGTAGAACTTGCTCTTGATAAAAACGTAGGTAATGTTAGAAAAATTATATTTGATAATTCTAAAGGTAAAATTACTATAGATGAAGTAGCTGATGCTAAAGAAGCAAACAAGTTTGCAAAAAGCGAAAGATTAAAAGGTTGGGAGAAAAAGTTTTCTAGTAATCAAGGTACAATACTACAAGATCCTAGAACAGGTGAACAAAAAATAATAATAAATAGAGATCAAGCTTTAAAAGATCAAGCGGTTAATGTAGCAAGCCACGAGTTTTTACATGGTTTATTGTTTGAAACAGTAAAAAATAGTCCTGAAACTGCTATAAACATGGGTAATGCTTTAGATTCTGAATTAAAGAAATTAAAAGTTAATGAAGATAGTAAGTATTATAAACGTTTAGAACAATATAAAGATGATCCTGAAGCTTTTACAGCTGAAGAAAAACTAACTTTGTTTTCCGATGCTTTAGCAGCAGGTGATATAAAGTTTAAAGAAAATATATTTACTTCTTTAGGTGATACTTTTAGAAGAACTTTACAAAGCGTAGGTTTAAAAGGAATAAGATTTAACAACGGTAGAGACGTGTTTAACTTTATAAAAGACTACAATAACTCTATAGAAAAAGGCGAGCTTAATATGGCTCAGAAAAAATTATTATCTCAAAAAGCTGAAGGTGATTTAATTACAGATGAAATAGTAGACGCTAAGCAAACACAGAAAAAATCTAAACCTAAAATAGTAAAAAGAAAACTCGATGAAAATCTTACACCTAATCAAGTATTAGCTACTATGGGTAGAGGACCTATGAGAATACAAACACTGCCTGATGGTAGTTTAGTAGTAGACTCTGATCCTGTACAACCATTAAGTAAAGATGGTAAAACATTGCCACGAGTTAGATCTTCAAAAGCTGATGCTAAAGGTTTAAGCGAATTAGTAAAAGAATATCAAGAAGGTAATACTGATAACGCAGGTGAAATGTTTATACAATATGAAAAGGTTGGTAAAGATGCGTTAAAAAGATGGGCTGCAGAACGAAACGTTACTATTAACCTTGGTGATCCAAAAGTAAATAAAGAGGTTAACAGCTTATTAAACAGCGAGTTTCCTAGTTTTGCAAAAAACTTTAAAGGTGATTTAAGTGAGGCTACTACTTATATGGGTAACATAGCAAAACGTATAGGTACAAAGATAGCAGCTGAAGGAGCTAGAAAAGCGAAGCAGGTTAGCACACAAGCTTTAGAAGAAAAAGGTGTGTCACCTAAAACAACTGAGCAAAAAGATTTTGATTCAGCTAGTAGAAAAGATACTAGTAGAAAGAAAAAATATGTTTCTTCAATACCTGCTGTTAAAAATGAAATAACAGAAAATGTTGCTAAAGATTTAGTAGGTGAAGTAGATGCTGATGGAAGAGCAACTGGTTTAGCAAAAGATATAATTGGTAATATAGGTAGAAACACAGATCCTGAGTCTGTAGCTAAAGGTATAATAGCTGGCACAAAAGATAAAAGTGTAATGCAAATAATGAGAGAGTTAGTAGGAAAGTGGGGATCACCGGAATATAATTCTTTTGTAGACAATATAATTAATCAAGGTTTAATTGCTGCTATGCCTGTGGCAACAATAAAAAGAAGATTAGGTAGACAAAGTAATATTGACTCTGGTTTAATAAACTATAAAAAAATAGGTAAAATAGATCAGATAAAAGTTAAAGATGGAAAGAAAACTTATTCTAGACCTGATGTTTATTCTATAACTAAACTTGATAAAGAAAAATTAAAAGAATACTATAAAGAAACAGAGAAAAGACAACAATCTTTGTTTAGCATGCTAACCGAAGGTATATTAGCAGAAGGATTACAAACGTTAAGAAACGATAAAGGATTTATGGATAGGTTAACTACAGTGTTAGACCTTAAAAAATCTCCGTTAACTGCTAATGAATTTATGGACGGTTTAGAACAAAAACTAGATCAACGTAGTAAAGAAGATACATCGCTAGATGAAGTAACAGTTAAGTCAGCTAAAAAAAATAAAATAACTAATTTTCAAGAAGTAAGTTATAATTCAAGAAATTTAGATATAGCTGCTAGAAAAGATTCACAAGATTTTATAACAGAAAAAGGTTTTAAAAAATTAGGAACTGAACAACAGTTTGATAGAGGTAAAACACCTTCACAAAGGCATTTAAGACTTACTAATAAAGAAAAAGGTATTAGAGATGAATATATAAAAAGAAACTTTAAAGCCTTAGGACCAAATGCTATAACTAGTAACACATTTATAGATTATAGAACTGGTGTTTTTGCAAACATGAATGAAGTTTATGCCGCTATTGGTAATGGAAATATAAATGAAGGTAAAAGAATTGTTGCTGCGGAAGAAGCAAGGTATAATAAAGAAGCTCAAAAATTAGTTAAGACTAAAGAAAGTATAAAGAAGTTTGACGAGGGCAAACCTGTTAAACAAAAAAGAGGTATTGATATTGTTTATTTAAATGAAGATGGTAAAGTAATTAAAAGCGTTTTAAAAACTGCTCAAATTGAACAAAAACAATACGGTAAAGCTCCTAGCAGAGGAGGTTGGAATCTAGCTACTTGGAATAAAAATATTGAAGATCCTCAATGGAGAGAATTACAAGACGACAAACCAAGAGTTCTTAAAAACCTAGCATTAGTTGCAGAAGCAGATATAAAGGCGAATCCTGAAAACGTAGTAGGTTGGGAAGCGTTTTTAAGCTCACAAGCAAACAAAGGCACTCACCCTATAAGAGCGTTAGCTAAAATAAAATTCTTTACTAAAATAATGCATGGTGCACAGGTTGCTGAACATACTTTACCTGCTAATCAAGTATCTACTATGATATTAGAAATGGCTATGAAAGGAAATGTTAATAAAGATTTTGATGGCTCAATAGGAAAAAATTATATGCAAGGTAAAATTACTCAAGGAATGGATGATGCAATAGATGTTATTCCTGAAGGACAAAATAAATCTCTTAAAGTAGATATGCCTAATGCATTTTTTAACATGTTGAATCCTGTTACTTGGATAAGGTATGTGGAAAAATCAGTTAACGCTAGAAAAGGTGGACTTAATTTAAACACTGTAATTGTTTGGGATAATGATGGTAATAAACAAACTCTTACTGAATCTTTTGGAGTAGGATTAACCCCTTCACAATATAATATGCCTAATGGAAAGGTTAATCAAAACCTTATTCAAGAACAAAACAACTTTATATTTGATATGTTTGTTAAAGGCAAACCTACAGCTGAAGTTGCTAAACAAAGATTAACTGCCAAATATAATTTAAATACTCAAAAAACTAAAACAAATATAGTTGTTAAAAACAGTAAAACATTTGGTGATCAAATTTTTGACAAAGAAGGTACAAGTACTGCTCAAAAACAAACAATGTTAAACTCTTTAGAAACAAGAGTACTAGCTAGTAAACCTAACAGGAAGGCGAAAGGTATTAGTATATTTGATTTTGATGACACATTAGCTAAAACTAAAGAAAAAGTTATAGTTACTATGTCTGATGGTAAAGTTAAGCAAATATCTGCAGCTCAATTTGCTAAAACAGCAGATATTTTAACAGAAGCAGGAGCTACATTTGATTTTAGTAATTTTGAAAAAGTAGCTAAAGGAACTAAAAAAGGACCGTTAGCTGATCTTGCATTAAAACGTCAAGGTAAGTTTGGTAGTGGAGATATATTTGTATTAACAGCAAGACCACAAAGCGCTGCTCCAGCTATACAAGAATTTTTGAAAAGTATAGGATTAGATATACCTATTGAAAATATTACAGGATTAGCAGATGGCTCAGCTCAAGCTAAAGTAAATTTTGTTTTGAACAAAACAGCTGAAGGTTATAATGATTTTTATTTTGCTGACGATTCTATTGCTAACGTAGAAGGAGTAAGACAAGTGTTAGACGCAATAGATGTTAAATCAGATACGGTTATAGCTAAGTCCAGCAAGGCGAACAACTTAAATAAAGACTTTGAAAAACAAATAGAAGAAGTAACTGGAGTTGAAAGCTTTAAAAAATACTCAGATGTTAGAGCTAAGTTAGAAGGAAAGAAAAAAGATGGAGGATTTCTTAAAAGAATAGGAAAACAATTTACTATAACGGCTTCTGCTGAAGATTTTCTAGGTTTATTATATCCACTTATTGGTAAAGGCGAACAAGGTAATATACACAGACAATTTATTGATGACAACTTAATAACCCCTTATAATAAAGCTGAACAAGAAGTAATATCAGCTACCATGGGTATTGCTAGAGATTTTGAAACTCTTAAAAAACAATTTCCTAATTTAAAAAGCAAAGGTTTAACTAATCCTTTGATGGACGAAATAGGAGTAGGTCCATACACTAAATCACAGGCTATTAGAGTGTATATGTGGAATAAACAAGGCATGGAAGTTCCTGGTATGTCTAAAAGAGATATAAATGCTTTAGTAAAAGCAGTTGAATCAGACAATGAATTAAATGTATTTGCAGACGAAGTTATGCTTATAGGAAAAGGTGATGGTTATCCAGCACCTAGTCCTAATTGGTTAGCAGGTAATGTAGCCACAGACATGATGCAAGAGTTGCAAAAAGGAGTAAGAACCAAGTTAATGTCTCAGTTTAATGAAAATGTAGATGCTATATTTACTCCTGAAACTATGAATAAGCTAGAAGCTATTTATGGTAGCAAGTGGAGAGAAGCTTTTGAAGATACATTAAGAAGAATGAAATCTGGAACTAATAGACCTGTTTATACAGGTGGTGGTTCAAGATTAGTAAATGAAATGCTTGATTGGCTTAATAAAGCAGTGGGTACAATGATGTTCTTCAATGTTAGATCTGGTAGTTTACAGCTTATATCTAATGTAAATTTTATAAATTGGGGTGATAATAATATATATAATGCCGCTAAAGCGTTTGCAAGTAAAGATTATTGGCCAACTGTAGTAAAATTAATGAACTCAGATTATCTTCTTAATAGACGTGATGGTTTAAAGATAAATGTAAACGAAGCTGAATTAGCGGATGCAGGTAAAAAAGGTGGATTCAAAGGAGCTTTATCTTACTTACTTGATAAAGGATTTCTTATAACAAGAATAATGGATAGTGTTGCAATTGCTACAGGTGGTGCTACATTTTTTATCAACAGACAAAAAGCTTTATTAAACAGAACTAATCCTGAAACCGGTAAAAAGTACACTAAAGCTGAAGCTGAAGTTAAAGCGTTTGATGATTTTTATGCTATAGCAGAAGAAACACAACAGTCAAGTAATCCAAGTAAAATATCTCAACAACAAGCTAGTTTATTTGGTCGTACTATATTATCTTTCCAAAATGTTACAATGCAGTATAACAGGAAGGCGAAGAAAATGCTTCTTGATCTTATTAATAGAAGAAAAAGACCTGGAATGACTCAGTTAGAAAGTGATCTTAGTAATGTATCTGGAGTTATGTATTACACAACTATACAAAACGTTGTATTTAATGCGATGCAGCAAGCTTTATTTGCTCTAGCATTTGATGACTCCACAGATGATGAAGAAAAAGAAAAAAGTGCTCAAGTAATAAACGGTATGTTAGACTCGTTGTTGTTTGGTCTTGGTTTTGGTGGAGCTCTAGTTTCTACAGTGAAAAACGTAGGATTAAAAATATTTGAGGAGTCAAAAAGAAAAACACCAGATTACGAAGAAGCAGTGTGGGAGGTATTTAATATTTCACCAGTTATAGATTCTAAAGTTAGAAAACTTAGATCAGCTGCTAAAACATTTAACTGGAACATGGATAAAGTAAAAAGAAGAGGTTGGAGTTTAGAAAACCCAGCTTATTTAGCAGTGGCTCAAATATTATCAGCAGGTCTTAATGTTCCTATAGATAGAGTTTTACAAAAATATAATAACATGGCTCAAGCTATGGACAATGAAACACGTACATGGCAAAGAATAGCTTTATTAATGGGTTATAGCGGTTGGAACTTTGATTTACCTTATTGGGGAACACAAAGTCATTTGTTAGAAGAACAAGCAGAAATAGAAGAAGCTAAACAAGATTATAAATTTGAGGCTAAACAACTAAAAAAGAAAGGATATAAAAGAATTCCTTTAACTGGTCCAAAAGCAGGTAAACCAGAAGGAAAACTAGGTGTAGATTATATAGAAGTTGAAAGATACGACGGTGTTATAGAATACTGGATAAACCTAAATAGATAAATTATGAAACAAAAAATTAAAAAATTCGTAGATAAACTACAGCAGGCTTGGAATAAGCTATTATACAAATTAATGTTTAAAAAATATAAATAATGAAGAAAATACTAGCACTTGTTTTATTAATGACATTTTCTTTTCAAGCACAAGATAAGAAAAAACTATTCAAAGATTTTTTTAAGTACAGTACAGTATATGTATCAGGTGATATTAAAAATTCTAAAGAAAACGCGCCTAACTATTTTGTAAGAACAAATCCTAACGGTAATTTATACGATGTACCTGTTGTAGTTGACGGTACGGACTATTACGAGTTTGATTATCGCTATGGTTTTGGTGTTCGTAAGATCGCAAGGTTTGATTACGAGTTAAAAGGCAAACAATACTATGACGGTACTGAATCTAACGTATCTATGACAGCTCCTAATTCAGCTATAAAAGGTTTTGAATATGTATTTCATACTGAAAAAGAAAGAGTCAGAGATGATGTGTTTAAAAATCACAGATATTTCTTAAAACACAGTGGTAAATACCATATTGTTAAACTAGAAAGTAGAGCACAAGGTAAAATAAACTTTGATTATAAATCTGCAGAACTAAGAGCTAAACTACCTATTGGCAAGAAGTTTAGTTTATCAGGAGGAATTATGTACCGTACACATGAAAGACCCTACGGTTATAACCCTGTAGAAATATGGTTAAATGAAACAGACGAAAATGGTTGGGCTGTAAATCCATGGTACACACTTGGTTTTTATTATGGTTATGATGATATTTATTATACATCAGAAGATCAAAATGGAAACGAAATAGACGATTGGTACTGGATTAATCCTGAAGGTGATATTGTGGCTTATACAGATTTACAATTTAGACAAACAGTATTTACTGATTTAATGAATCGATATAATGAAGAAATATGGGAAGATATAGATGCTTTTGGTGTTATATCACCTGTGGTCGGTTTTGACTATTACCATTATAAAAATAATTTCTGGCTTCACGCTTATGGTTCTTATTTATTACCATATCACAAGTATGTAAAAGGTGACGAAGACTTTAGTTACCATAATAGAAACAACTGGGGATTAGGAGGATTAAGAGAAGATGCTGAAAAGGAACAATGGGAGGATTACCAAACAGGAATACAGTTTGGCTGGAAACTTAGTAAAAGCATAGGAGTATTTGTTGAAGGTGAATACACTAAGTTTTGGGATAGTAAAATATATAACAGTTCAGTAGGTCTGAACATAACACTTAAATAATGAAAATATGGAAAATTGCCCTTTATGTGGTGGTTATTGCGGCGTTTGCTAGTTGCGGAACCTATACACAAGCACCAAAAAATACAGTTAAAGTTCTAGCAGTTACTCATGAAGGTGATACTATTCAACTTGATGTTAACTCGCTAAGACCAAGAGTATATCAAAACATTTACCACACTTACCCTTATTACCATAATTATTGGAGACCATCTCCTTATTATGGAACATGGGGTTGGGGTAATTATTATTATACAAGACCAAGACCAGCAGTAACTGTACCTAATATACCTAATGTAACATTACCAAATAACAAACCTACAGGCACATATAATAAACCAGCTAATGTAGGAACAGGACCATCGTTATCACCAAGTTTAAGCACACCATCTAACAACACTAT
>CEON01216450.1_pt1 | contig 21988 bp, 19 predicted proteins | sample 530291 | NCBI WGS metagenome assembly CEON01 (sample SAMEA2619888, study PRJEB7988) | marine metagenome | biome: marine biome (ENVO:00000447); feature: surface water layer (ENVO:00002042); material: "saline water (ENVO:00002010), including plankton (ENVO:xxxxxxxx)" | depth 5 m
ACTAATTCAACATTTACCAACTTATCTATGCATAATGCATCATCGGTAATCCGATAAACAGGATTAGTTTGAAAGGTTTCAATTTCTTCTTCTTCCACTTCCTCTTCTGAAGGATTTTCCTTATTTTCTGCCCCCCACATATTCATCCCATACCAGTCATCATCCACATCAACCCAATCTCTTGTAGTCCATTTTTGCCTAAAGGTCTTCTGTTCCGTTTTAGGTTTAGTGACGGTCTTAGTTACGACAACAGGTTTAGCCCATTCGCCACCAATCAGAAGAAGGTCTTCCCATCCTAATGCATTTGCATCAGATAGTATGGTTTGATTTATATTAATTATCAACTCGCCGTAACTAACTGCCTCTTTATCTTCATGTGTAATAATCAGACAATCATGAGTATCATAAATATCATTACTAACTCCTGTTCTCGAATCTAATGATGCCATATCAAAAACCTTTGGTTTGCTATCTAAATTTATTTTATCTTGGAGAGATAGGAAGGATTCTAAATTGTGTTCTATTTCAACAAAGTCGCAATAAAACAGAATATAATCCCAATCATCTTCATTTTTAAGAGCGTAAGTCACCACCCACGAATCGGTGTGTGTGAGTTGTTGGAATGATATATTATCCAAGGAGATAGTCTTTTTTAAAGTATCTAAATTCTTCATAATTTTCTCGTAATCTGTATTAGTTATTACTACATATGCATCTCCCTCTATCTCAGGAGGGGTTACTACCACTACATCGTCTTTGAGTTCTTCTTTCTTTTCTTCCTTTGGGGCTGGAAGTTTTTTCATTTCGACAGGCTTGGCTCCTCCTAAAACCTTTTTTGTATCAAAGTGCTTTTTATCTCTTTGGTGATTTTCTAAAGCCTTTTTGTTTTTAAATCTCTTTCCGCAACGAGGACATTCAAATGGTTTTTTCTTATTACTCTTTTCAGATTTAGTTTTCTTTTTCTTTTCATCCTTTTTAGGTTCTATGTAAATCACGGCCCCTCCTTTATGTCCTGTCTTGGCCTTATGGTCTGTTAAGGCCTTACGATTATTAAATACTTCTTGACATTCAGGACACATTACTTTGGGCATCTTCTTTACCTCCTAAAATTAATCTAATATACTTCTTCATCTTTTTATCATCTATATTAAGGCTTTCCTTTTTAGAAACCTCATATTCTTCGGCCTCTTGAACGATTGCTTCAGGATTCACCACTCCCTGCTCCCTCATATATACTACCCAATCCTCTTGTCTTTCTAATAAGGTGCTTCTTGTTGAGGTATGGATGTTTGAATTAGGTCGAGAGATTGAAGCCTCATATATTGAAGCAAAAATACTAATATCGTCTGCTACTCCATCAATCCTCCTGCCCATATTCGTAAGTAGGGTATATCCAGTTCCTTGTGTAAAATTAATATAATCCAATGTATCATATAAAATACCTTGTGGTTTTACTTCTATCTCTCCTAATTCACCTGCATCATAATTAAAGTATGTATTCAAACCCATAGTTGCCATGTTGGGATAATTTTGGATAAGTAATTCTGATTGTGCAAGAGCCTCATAATAAGTTTCTTCATCCTGTATCTTACATAGTAATTCTATAAATTTGTAATTCGGCCTATTATAATTGGAATAGTGGTTCCTCGGAAAATTACTCAAAAACATTAAGAGTGCTATCTTATTTTCCGTATAAAAAGCATCATCACTTCCTGCATATTCAAGATACTGCCATAGTTTATTTGAATCAATTATGTTAAAGATATAACCGAGGTTTATTATTCTCCTTCCAATTCCTACTTTATAGGTATCACCACTTAATAGTCTAACGGGGTTTCTCGAAATTATTTCTCCATTACTTGAATGCCATCTAAAGTTTCCGCTTTTTTCAATAAAGTCTGTAATAGTTAGTAATAATGGAATTAAACTTTCTTCAGGGGATTTCATATTATTTACCATCTTTTCCATAATTTTTTTGAATGACCTACTATCACAATAGGTATCTTCCATTCTCCATTTGGGTAATTGGTTTCCAGTCGTGGAAATTGGATTCCATCCTATGTTGGGATTATTATCAAAGAAAACTAATGTAACTTGATTCTTCCACTTCTTAGGGCTTCCATCTGTCCGTGTTCCATAATTACCTGCACCATATACAGCATTCCAATCAGGATAAAATTCACTCCACTTATTACTCATTCTCTTACGACTACTATCCCAATATTTTCCTGAAAGTTTAATGCCTTTTTGACTTTCCTCTTTATTATCTATATAACGAATTGTAGTTTTAATTGGAGCAGATTGTCTGATTTCAGTCCTCCTTTGTTTTAACTCTCCCTTTTCCATAACCTTTCCTTCTTTTGCTTGGAGTAATGCTCGGAGATTATTATATTCTTCTAATCCTCTCATATCTTCCACCATATTCTCCTGTAAGTCTTGATAATTGTCCCAACCTAATTCTTCCACCTCGCTTTGAATCTCATCGTTTAATTCCTCTATGGAATTTTCAATCTCCTCTAATTCTTGTTGTAATTCTTCCGTCAAAAATTGCTCGTCTTTAGATAAGAAAACATTTTCATAAGGAGGTTTAAAATTAATATCTATAATTAATTGGGGCTTTTGTTTAATGATGGGTTGCTCGCAAATAGAATCTCCTTCTCTAACTACATTTGGGGGAATAAATTTGTTAATATTAAATTTCCCAAAACCGCCCCTCCACATACCTATGTTATTAAAATTGAGTTTTTGCAAAACCGATTGGAAATTACCATAATTAGTAATATCTCTAAAATTATATCTATCTCCCGAATCATAAGCAAAATCTCTAAGTATTTTTAATGAATCAGTCATGTCCCGCCGAGGGGCTTTAAAAATATTATTAAGATATATTTCAAATAACCTAAGTCTTATCTCATCACTTATAGCAGGGTTCTTTTCTATAATTTCAGGAGCCATATCAAATAGATATTGATTAATAATATCTTGTTGCTTGAATAAGTCTTCAGCATCTATATCAAATTTAGCATTTAATATTAATTCAGATATTAATGATTCATCAATGTAAGTTACTATCTGATTTATAGTGGGAACTCCAATAATAGGATTTTTAACTAATTCCTTTACTATATCCTTATATCTTACTTCATTGTAAATATTACTCCCATAAAGGTCAAATATATCACCATAATGGACATTAGCCTCCGATTGATTAATACTACGACCATTAGTTGTTTCTATTACACTTACAGATTTAGAAAATGCGTTTGTCTTTTTATTGGATAGTATTAGTCGTGATTGCATAGTTTGAGGGATATAAGGGTTCTGTGCAAAAATTATCAAATAGTTTTTCAACTGATTTAGTCTAATTTCTATATCACTTTGAATTTCTTCTCTTTGAGCGTAAGCATCCATATCACTATATAGTAAATCCACAAGTTCTGCTTCAGATAATCTCTTTAATTCAGTAGGGACTTTAAAAATATAATTTCCTCTTCTATTAGTAAAGTAAGGTCCCAATGCTAATTTTAGCATAGCACTTTCCGCCATCCTAAATTGATTTGGAGTTCTTAGTAATTTAAAAAGGTTGTCCATCCCATATTGTTGAGGGCCATCATCAGCAGATAGGATAAATGCTATAAAAGAATTTAAGCCATCAACCCCTACTGAATCCCTCTCAAATGGCTCAACTTGTCCATCCATACCCCTACCAAATACCTTTGTTCTCAATTCCGCAAGGGTCGCCGTTTTTGGAATAAATGACCCATCTTTTGATACTGTATTCAAATCAGGGTTGAGATATGGATATAATTTGTCTATTTGTCTATTATCTATGAAGGGGTTATTTGGAAGGAGATTTCCATCTGAACCTACTAAAGTATCGAGAAGTATTGCAGTTAAGGGAAATGAGCCTTCGGGTTTTGAGTATGTTTTTGTTGCATTTTCATCAATAAAATTAATATAAGAATTGAAAAGTCTATTGAATGTGCGAGGAGAACGGATAAAGTGGTAAAGATAGTAATACATATATAGTTTATATGCTTTATCAAACTGCTCAGGGAAAGTTTCACTTCCCTCTATATCTCCGAGAGGGATATTATCCCATGCATTAATACAAATCGTATTTTGCAAGTCCTCGATATATAATACATCATCGGGATTAATTACTAATTTTGTGAGAGGATTGTTTATTGTTTCCTCCTCATTATTAATCAGCCTTATAAACTGAGGTGACGGTGCGACTCCATATAATGAATTGAACGCCCAATTCATAACACTCCTTGAACCTAATAATTCAGGATGTATTATTGATGTAAAAAGAGTCGAATCGGAATAGCATATGCTGGCAATATCGGATTTATCATATAATAAAGTCATAGTCAATGCCTTATATGCTTTATAATAGTCATTCATAATTTTTTTACGACTTCTTGAAGTCATCTCATTGGAACGAAGGAATTTAAATATTATACCCATAACTTCACAAAGGGCTTTATAATTATTAGTGGATAATAGCGGTGAGTAAGAAAGATTATGAATTGTCTTCAGTTGATAATAGGCTAATAGCAAACCGGTGTTTCTTCTTAATACATTAGCGGTTTCCGTTCTGTTAGACCAAAATTCCAAATCCACATCAATGTGGGGGAACATATTGGAAGAGGAACTCATATCCATCTTCAATTTCTTAGCAGAACCCTTTAATTTTTGAATCATGTCGGTCAAAATCGCATTATCTATCATTCGTGCAGGTGCTTTACCTGTCTTTAAATTCAAATCTAACAAGAATAAATCCGAAGCCATAGCGAAATCTTGGCCTGTTGCACTATCCACTAATTTTATCTCTTGGTTATAGAGGTGTTCTTGAATGGATATATCAGGTGTGTGTCCCTTAAATGTTTGCATGACTGAGGGATGATTGTATATGTCTTTCAACAGACAATTTTCTCCATAGTTCCAAGTTTTAGTAGTATCATACATATCTAATGTTCCTGCTATGGAGGTTTCATTGACAGGATATTGAAGAAGCCATGAAATATTTTGAGAGGATGTGTCTAAAGCCGATTCCAAAAATTCTTTTCTTATCGGCTGATATTGCTCTTGGCGAGTATTACTAAATAAACCACCTATAACTATTGCTAATGAGGGTTCAGAAACCCATATTTGAGGATTTTGTGCTACTGTTCTATAAATAGACGGGTCCAAACTTCCATAGAGCCGAATATCTGTTAAAAGGCCTTGAGTAATTTGTTGAAAATCTCTAAAGTCAAATCTAACAAAATCTTCATAATTTACTTCGACTCCCTCTTCTAATTGAACTTGACGCGCCGAACTCGATGAACTCAGACCGAATTTCAAACCTTCGTTATAATTAGGGACTAATGCTTTACTTGCCCCTAATCCGTCACAGTCATAATCTCCCACAGGAATCGAACTGTGATAGCCACTTGCATTATAGTCTAAGTAAGCCCACCCCATCTTATAAGGGCATTTAATAGTTTGCATTGGCTCTCCTCTTTCATTAAGGCTTGAATCCCAAATGCTATTTCCGGAATTATCTTTCACCTGTTTTAAAATTCTCGCTACTCCTTGGAATGCTTGAAATGCCCAATCTTGTTCTTTAGGATAAATAGTAGTTTCTAATCCTGTTCCCCAACCTATTTTATTTCCTTGTGTATTCTTTTTATCTCCCCACCTCAAACTCATACGGCCTACTATTTCGCATTCATTACTATTAAACAAATCTTCAGGACTCATTTTAGAAAGGTTGGGGAATTTCTCTTTATCCTTTTTATCCATTACACTTATGTAGTCATTGATTATATCTTCATCAATCTTAGCAACATAAGCAACTCCATTCCCATTATAGAAATCAAAGTAAGGCCCACACGCATATTGACCGTTAAAATTAATACAACTTCTTCCTGTTCTTCTATCATCGTTTCCATTCCATAGGGTGCCTTGGTTTTGACCCCATGATTGAGATGTGTTTTGATTAATAACTTGAACGGGGTCATTGGTTATCCAAATAAGAAAGTGTTCTTTCTCTAAGGCTAATGTTTTCATTTTGTTCTCGATAGATAATCCTCCCTTATCCTTACCTGCCGATGCAGGTGGCCTAAATTGCATAAGTGACTTTTTCGCTTCCTTATCAGTAATCAAATTTAATAACTTAGAGATTTTTATCGTTTCAAAAACATATTCCTCCGTAGTTTGGAAATCTCTTACAGGTTCTATTCGGGATTTATTACTATCAACAAATGATTGAAGTTCCTCATCATCAAATTCATTTATTTCATCTAATAGATTTTGAGCCTCTTTAATCTTAACTGATAATTGTTTATTATCTATTCCTAAATCTTCGAGAGCCTTGGCGTATGAGCCATTGGCCCTAAAGAATCCCATGATTCTTCCAGTTACCATAGCAGGAGCCTTTACCTCACCTCTTTGTAACTTTTCTTGAGCCATCCAGTATTTAATGACTAAATCTAAATCTAAATCTATTTCTTGCAACTGCTCCACAGGAACTTCGGTTAATACTTGAAATCTCAACTTAGTATGGTATATATCATTAGGATTTTCAAAACTATATTGGATTTCTTCTTGATTAGGAGAAATATCTTCACCCGTATTAGGATTTTTTTGTCTTAACTCAAGAAAGTCATCTTCAGTATTCAATTTACTGACGAATTTCATTACGAATGGTAACAGTTGCCCTACGGCCTCAGCATCCTCGGTGGTTATGTAGTAATAACCATTAAGCAAATCAAATATTCGTGATTTTTCTCCTTTATTACCAACAAAATGTTTGCTCGATTCTATATTGGCTCCACGAACCTTATTCTCTATCATCCCTCGAAGAAATTTTTTAGTCGAATACCCCCAATCCCATATCCTACCCAATCTCGCTCCTTCTCGACCTATAATAGAGTTAAACCAATAATTATCCTCAATAGGTTCATCCGAAATTAAATCGCCGAAGGTTGCCCATTTAGAAGGGTCTGTTTCCTGCAAATAACGATTTCGCCATTCAGAATTATCTATATCTCCTTCTTGTTTATACAACTTCGCAATTTCACTTCGTTTTTTTGTATTTCGTAATATATCTGAACGAGGATTATGAGGTTTATTGTTTATTTGGTCTGCTAAACTATTAGTCCAATCTTCGATGAGGGTGAGTTTTTCTTCCTCATCTAAATCAACATCTAAATCGTTTGAATAATGGGGGAGAGGCATAGAATATTTTTTACCTTGATAGGGTTGTCTTATAGTATGCAATTCTTTAACCCTAACTTGGATGTTGTCCATAAATTACAAATTCGGGTGCGACTATTTAAAACTTAACTTCACTTAAAAACCGATTTACCATGATTAATGTGTCTATATCAGTAATCTTAAAGGTTAGGTCTTCCAAATCTGCATAATCAATTACATCTAATTCGATACAATTTAGTAAATAAACCATCAAATCAGAATAGTTCTCAGGATTGTCATTAAATAGCCCAATCGAATGTTCGATAAAATCAGAAGTAAATATAAAATTACTCCACATATCCATATTTCCACTCTCCCCTTGCATAGCATTACACAACAAATCTAAGTTTTCATCAATGAAATCCACCGACCACGCTTGGTTTAGGTTAATGTTTTTAATCATATCCGATATTTGATATTGTGTTTCTTGGTTTCCTAAATTACAAGTCTGTGGTAATGTATCGTATAATCTATCGAACATAGCAATACTTCCCACCCTCACTCCAATTGTGTTAATGAGGTCTTTATAGGTATCGGCAGTAAGGGCATATCTCCAATCAGGAATCCTTAATTCTTTAGACGGAGGTTCATTATCTATTATGATAAAAATACATTCGTGTGTCCATTTTTTTACCTTATCAGGTTCAGAAATAAAATCTTCTTCATCAGGATGTTTATTTTCTTTATGTGTAATTGCTTCTTCCATAGTTTTAAATCTATATTTTACAGGTTTGCCTTTTTCAGTAGTTCGCTCAAGGCAAGTATTACAATATAGTATCTCGCCCGGTGGAAGTCTTGCTTGTTCAGGAATGAAACCGAATAACCGATTTACATTCATATTTTCTCCTATTGGAATTGTCTGTAAATGATTATTTTCATCAAAGGAGGTCTGAGTTCCCTCCACATACATTGTTGTTTTATTTACCATTTGGTGTTTTTCTATGTTCATAAGGACATTCTTGGACTTATCCGAATCCCATTTCAAGATACTAAATTGTTGATATTCTTGTGAGGGAATTACAGGATTGTCTGCAATTCCTCCTTCTCCTCCTCCCATTAACCAGTAATTAATATTATCTATTTTATTGAATTTTTTAGCAAGGTTAAAGCCCCCTCTCCAATAGAATACATTTTTATTATTTTTATATAATAGTTCTTCTATACTTTTCCTCAATTCTAAACCCTTTTCAAAACTTAAGTAAGGACTTAAACTTTGATTAACAAATTGATTCATGTTAAAAGTTTTAGGATTGATGTTTGTATTAAGTATAGTGAGAACATAGTTGTATAATTTATAAAAATCATTTTGGTCTATTTGTGTATTCATCAACACTTGATAAGGGAATAAATCAAACAATGTGTTCTTTGTGCTTATTTTATTTGAAACTAAATATTCCATCGGAACATTAGGATTCTGTGCTAATTTATTCTTAATTTGTGGAAGTTCGGGAACTTTTAAATCTAATAAGTAAGTGATGCATGAAGGAGATATGTTAGGATTACTCGCTATTGATAAATATAGTGTAGGCATCATTAATCTTCTATAAGCATCTTCAAATTCATATTCTGTTGCGATTTCAAGTAAATCGAAAATAATAAAATTTTGAATCTTCTCCGATAGTCGAGGATTTTGACAAAATCCATTCAATAAATCTGCAAACATTGAAAAATCAATCTTTTTCCATTCTTCACTTTCTTTAATATTATTTATTACTTCTTCTAATTCTAATATTAATTCTATATCTCCATCATCCACCGCCCTAACATATTCTTCAACAGGCAAAGGTTTTCTAACTATAAAGGAATCTTCATTATAAAACTCTCCAAAACACTCCTTTAAACTTATTATAAATAACTCATCAATTTGATTAGGCTCAATTAAGTATTTGGCTAAGTCTGCGATTCTGAAATCTCCACGCTGGTTAAAAAGGGCATAATATTGATTTTCCATAATTGTATTTAAAATATATGATTCTATTTCATCTTTATAAAAAGTAAAGTTATTTACATCAATGGATGATAAGGTTATAATATTTTCTCTAATTATTTGCGTAAAGTTTCTATCATACAATGACTTATTTTCTAAAGCCTTGAATAATTGTATTCTTAACGCAGGATTACTAATAATTTTTTCTCCCGCAAAATTAGGGGAATTAAAATCGAGCATACAAGATAAAAGAGAATAAAGAGTAGGGTCGGTTAATTTAGAAAAATCATTTATATTATCTATTCCAAGCATCGTTCCAATTTTTTCAATGGAATTATAATTCTGAATAGTCTTAGGTTTTGAATTTAGTAGTAAAAACATACCTAATGCAGAAGGCTTAGAGAATAGAGATTCTCTATTTACATCATCACCACCAATTGCCTCCTTTTTCTTTAGACATTGAAGATAGTAATCATATACGAAAGGAAGGCTTCCTAATCCGTTTTCCTCTCCTTGTCGGTCTAAAAAGTTAAGCATACTATCTCGGTCTGCGATGATAAAACTTTCAATTGAACGAGGCTTGGCCTCAATAGCACCTTCACTACAAATCTTCTTGATGACTTGCAAGTAATAATCTCTAACACTATTATTGTCTAATAAATTATAATTAATCACATAAGAACTTAAAACCAAGTTTAAAGAATCAGACCCATCTCTTACATACTTATTTTTCTTATAATTCAAACTTCTCTTTAGAATATCCAGTATTTTTATATAACTCTTAGTATCAGTATTCTTAGCAAATAAAAGATTATGGATAAGCCCATAAGTTCCAGTTACACTCCTTCTCACAGATAGAATATCTATCATCTTTTTAATGGTATTTTGCGAAAATGGAATGTAATAAAGAGAATATACTGTATCAGGAGCATCTAATAATAGGAAAAGGCTATAAGTCACCCTATCTTCTTTATTCAAGGTGAGATAAATTTTATTATTGTTAAATAGTTCTTCAAAAGTGGAAAAATTATGTTGAATATAATTTATCAATCTATTTTCGATGATTTCATCAAAGGCTTGATTCTTGAGCATTGTTTTGATGAGGGAGTATTGGTCTTCCGTATCATAAAAATCTAAGTGATTGAAAAACTCTAATTGTTGTTGAGAACTACATGAAGGAGAACTAAGTAATATGAGGTTCGTTGTTAAGTCCTTTAGTCCAAAGAGTTCGCTAACTGCATTAGGGTATAGCCATATCCTCGGATTCTGTGCTAACAATACCCTTACTTCGACAGGAATTCTTCTTTTACTTAAGCCCATTGCATCGCCGATAGTCAATGTATTAGACATTGCGATATTCTTTTGCTCGTCTAAAACATCAACGGTTTCATCCACATAATAATACTGGTTAATTACTCCTTGCCTTGCCGTTCTAATTTGTTGTCCATAAGCAGAAACTCCCCCTCCTCCTCTCCTTGCCTCGCTTCGGTCTGTCGCCCCCCAATGGCGATGAGGGCTATGAAGCATCTTCCAATGTTTTTCACTCAATCCTGAGTCATTTAAGACCATTGAAGCCGCAGTTGTTAATATTTTGATATATTGAGCCGTCTTATTTGATTGCACACCATAATACCTTTCCACGCTAAATCCTATACGAGCCTTGTTATCAATTACATCTTCTTCAACTTTAAAATTTTCATCATCAGAAACATATCCCCACCTTAATATGATTCTTCCCTTACAAGTATCATCATAGACAATAGGCCAATCTGAATTGATTTCTTCCAAATCACTCTCTCCTGATGAATCATTACTGGCGAATATTATTGCCATCATATTCATATACTTCATATCTGTCCATCCTGTCCAAGATGAGGTATATCCTTGCCTACCCATAGGATTTCGTGGTCCTGCACCTCCTTGCCAAGAAGCACAAGAACCACAGTTATACCAAGGCATCCCAGTTGTGGGTCTAAGTGTTGTGGAAGGGCGGTTGGTTAAAACCATTACATAACTCCCTCCTGTTGATTGAGGATATTCAGGGCCATCGGGTTGATTAGCAATCATCCAATTGTAAATTTTCATCAATTCTTTATCTGACTTAACATTAAATCTCCTAATTAAATTTTTTAAAGAAACTTCTCCTTCTCTATTAAGGGTTTTGTTTTCATAATAAACAATAGTAGGAAAATAATCGCCGATAGGAAAAAAATACTCTATTTCATATTTTTGTTCTTCATCTTCCTTTGCATCAGCAAATTTAAAATTAGGGAATTCCTCCGACAAAATAGATTTTAAATCTTCGATAGACTTATCTTCTATAAACTCCTCAAATTTAGGTATCATTTTTTCTTGATTTATTTTTATAGCCACCTCTCCTCTTTGAACATCTTTAACAGGATATTTTATCAATGTTGCTATAACACCTCCTACTGCTACCTTCTTATTTGACTCAATAGAGGCTATCAATAAACCTCTTCTAATCGCCTCATCCAGCGTCAATTCCACATCTTCAGATTCAGATTTATCGTCAATCCTTTGAGGGTCATTCTCGCTTGTAACGGGTGTATTATTAAAATAATCAATAAACTTATCTAAAACCTCCTTTCGCTCTATTTTGGTTTCTTTATCAACCATATTAATTCGATATTTTCCTATAATTCTTCTTTCAAGTTCCATAAGTCGAGAAGTTTCACCCTTTTTTTCAAACCTATATCCTAAATCTTCCGCTAAAGCATCTTTTCTATCTTCGCTCAATTTAAGGTTAGTAGCGTTAGCCTTGTCGGTAACTAATGTTCCATTGGATTTACGATATGCAACATTTTCTAAATCTTCAACTACATGATTTACCCAAGAATCTAAGTTTTTGAATTTATCATCTTCCATTATGAAATCTTCTATCTTAGTGACTTCAATTGGAAGATTCTTAGGCATAACAAATAAATTACAACCCTGCTATTTAAAGAATGCGTTTAAAGATAGTCGGATTTCTGCCTCTTTTAATCACGATAAATTGTTTATCATTTTTAAATTTTACCGACAATGATTTCTTCGTAGGTATTTCCTTCCTCCCCATATCTATTAACTTATCAATTACTTGCTCGGCAGTAATCTCCTCTCCAACATCAATCATAGACTTAATCGAATCAAATATTTTAGGTTTAGTCGCCATCTTATACCCTCGGTGCAACAAGTGATTTAATCGTGGAATTAGAAGCGAGTTCCCACTCAAAGGAAATTGGAGAGTCATTTGAACCCTTAATTACTAAGTTATTCTTACAAGCCACTAAAGCCTTAGTAATTTCAGCCGTTGAAAAATTAGTAACGCTCTCAGATAGTTGGGTATCTAAATTACAATCTTCCTCAGACCAAGAAATTTCTGCAAGGCCTTCATCTGTTTCAGACCTTATAATAAATTTACCTTCATTTATAATTACATCGAAAGAGATAGATTTGGAAATGGCCTTCAAAAATGACGACATTTTCTTAGACTCAATAACTGATTGGTATTCTTGACTAACCATCAATTCAGGGGGCTGACCTATCAAGGAAATATCAATCAATTTAATATTCCTTTTCAAGCCATTAGATTCAGCAGTAATAAATGGATTTCCATCACTATAATCCATGATTAGTAAATCAGAACTTTTGAGTGTCTTAGTCACATCCTTTAACCTATCAATAACTAATCCTAAGTAGTATGGTTTCGCTGAATCAAATTTAAAATTCACCATATCACGATTGTTGATGTTTATCTCTAACATTTTGTATCTATATACATCAGACATTCTAATATATATTCCTTCATGGTCTATTACCCAAATGGATTCTGCATTTATATTTTCTATGGCTTTAACTACATCTTTTAGTAACGATGCTTTAATCTCTAAATAAAACGACATAGAGTAGGATTCTATTAAGACCTACTTAAAGTTTCTCTTCTATATTAATATGATTTAGGATATGAACAATAACATCCACAGTCCAACCGTTGCCGAGTGCCTTATATCTTTGTGAGTTAGAAACCGCCTTTGTGTAGTTATCGGGTAGTGTTTGTAATCTTTCACATTCGAGAGGGGTGATGTATCTATAATGAACTCCTTCTTCCAGCGTATTGAATACATCGGGGTATCTGCCCTTTGGTAATGGTGAAATGACTGTATCTTTTTTTACGGTAGTAAGACAATTAATTTTATCTCCTCCTCTAACTTCTAAACATTGAGTAATTTTTATATCTTTATTATAATCCTCCCTCTTTCCAAATTCATTTAGTCTTCTCCCCGTTATTTGGGAGGGGGCATCAACTATTCCAAAAAACCTTTGATTACTATATTTTTTTGAATGGCTCGCCTCCAAACATTGCATTTTTTCTTCATCGGCATGAACTTTGAGTTTCTTATTCTTTCTCCTCCCATTTTCTCCAAGCCAAGTTAGTGCTTTATCGGAATAATACATATTCCCCCACTCGACTCCATGTTCTCTCACATCTCCCCAAGTTATTCCTCTATCATTAGGAATACTAACATTCGGAATGTTTGTCCAATATAGTCTTTTTCTTTTCTGTGCTGAAACTAATGCTGAATTAATTAGAATAGGTTCGACACCCATATATTCCGTAATGACCGCTTCAAATTCCTTTTTCATCACCACATTTTCAAGAATAAAATACTTAGGCTGATAGTGATTTAATACATCCACGAAATCGAAAAACAATTTACTACGGGGGTCATCAAAGTTTAGTTGTTTCCCTGCAAAGGAGAATCCCTGACACGGTGAGCCTCCAATTATTAAATCAATGTCTGTTAAATCCCAATCTCTCCAATTTTTAATATCTCCTAATTGGTGTGTGTCGGGAAAATTATCTTGAGCCACTTTTATAGCAAACTTATCAATTTCACTTGCATAGTAATTTTCATATTCTATTCCTGCCCTCTCAAGAGCGACTCTTCCGCAAGAAATCCCATCAAACAAACTAAGGACATTCCTAACCCTCATAATGATAACCCAAAATAATAACTATATAAATCTATTTAATATTATTCAAAATATGTGTTATAACATCAACTGTCCAACCATTACCAAGCATTTTATATCTTTGAGCCTTACTTACTCCTTCGGTATAATTATCGGGAAGGTTTTGCAATCTTTCACATTCATTAGGCATCAACATTCTAACAGTCTTTTCACCCGTCAAATATAATCCTGTTTTTGCACCTCTCCCGCCACTTTCAGCCATAAGAGTCACGGACTTTTTATCCGTAGTATATATTCTATCTCCTTGACCGCCCTTCCCGATTATTCCTACTCGATTAGATTTACTATTTACTGGCTTCATTATATCAAAGTAATTTATAAAATTTTCAATAGACTCATCACCATCCAAAACATCTTTTAATATTATACCTTTGTCTAAGGGTTGAGAAATATTAGGGATGTTAGTCCAATATAATCTATTCCTATTTTGGGCTGATACCAATGCACTATTTATTTTAATAGGTTGAACTCCGAGATAATTGCTAATTATGTCTTGATATTCTTGTTTCATCCTTACATTTTCCAATAAGAAATATTTGGGTTTATAATAATTTAGTATATCCACAAACTCAAAGAATAATTTACTACGGGGGTCTTCAAAGTTTAGTTGTTTTCCTGTAATGGAAAAACCTTGACAGGGAGAACCCCCCATCAATAAATCTATTTGAGGTAAATTCCACTCCTTCCAATTTTTAACATCTCCTAATTGAATTGTATCGGGAAAATTACTTTGAGCAATTTTTATTGCATACTTATCAATTTCACTTGCATAGTAATTTTCATATTCTATTCCTATTCTATCGAGAGCCACTCGGCCACAAGAAATACCATCAAACAAACTTAGGATATTTGTAATCTTCATAGAGTGAGGAAGATATAGACTTATTTAAACCTATGCTAACACAGGAGAATCTCCAAGCGCAAGCGGAGCATCAGCAGACTCCACCTCATTTCTCTCTAACCATTCTTCGTGTTCTTCGGGCAAATCAAAGTCTGCAAAAATCGCTTCAACAGGACACTCCGATACACAAGCGGCACAATCTATGCATTCATCGGGGTCAATAACTAAATAGGTATCTAACTCTCTAAAAGCATCAACTGGACAAACCGCCACACAGTCTTGATATTTATGTCCTACACAAGCAGAAGTTACAACATGAGTCATAATTAAGATAATAATAGCCAACTATTTAAATTTTTCTTTCCTTAGTTTTATCCACTATCACTTCTCTCTCTTTAGTTTCGCCCCAAGGACTTTCAATAAATTCCTTTATCTTCCCTACTTGATTTTTCCATCTTGTTTTCTCATCAATTTCAAGTGCTTCTTCTATATTATTAATAAAGTCTTGCAAAGAGTTAAAATGGTCGTAAAGTTTTTTAGAGCGTTCCAAAGTTATCTGCGGAATCAAACTCATAATATTATGGTATTTATTACGAGATGATTTTAAAACCTTTACCTTGCGAATAAATATGCCGAAATCTTCTTTTACTATTCTCTCATGTATTTTTTCACACCACTTGATAGTATCATTTTTAGAATCAGTATATATCACAGGCATTACTTCTAAATTAATTCTATTCAAATAAGTTTGCAAACCCTTAGTAGCACTATAATTTTTTTTATTTCTCCATATCCAAGAGTTATTAAGTTTTCCTTCTATGAGAATTATTCCTTTATCTGTATGTTTGAGTATTTCTGTTATTTGAGAATCTAAGCGATTGGATTGCCAAGAATTATAAGCATCATCCCAAGTTTTTCTTTCGACTATGACTGGATTTTCAGCACCTATCCAAATATCACCATAAGGCAACGCTTCTTGAGTCCATTTTTCCCTATTGAATGACTCATGAACATCATAGCGAATATCCATAAATAATTATATATTGATAATACTACTTAAAACTATTTAAAACCAAACCCTCAAATCTGCTTCAGACTTAGTTTTACAATAAGGACACTTTTTAAGATTAGCCGAATAATAAACCTCGCAAACCGAACATAACTTATCTTTCATGTTTCAACCTTCTCAAAATCAATCCCTTCTTCGGCACTAAAACAATCAATCTCCTCTTCAGATTCCCATTTTAAAACTCGATTTCCTTTGTCTTTTAAACACCTTAATAGGTGGGGATGAATACGAGCAGGTTCGGCATGAATCATCCAATAAAAATCTCTTTCCTCAAAATCTAAATCTCCGAACCCTAATTCATCTAAAGCCAAGCATATATCAGTAGCGTTTGAGAAAAATGTTTGTTCAAATTCCAAACCTGATGCACTAATGACCTTTAAATTTCCAAACCCCATGAAAAAAATTTCAAAATCATCCTTGTCCCATTCGGCTAATTGATGTTGATATGGTTTCAAAGAATCCACGATTAAATCTTTCAGCCTCATGTTCCATGATTTAAATTTTACACCTATTTAAATGTTTCTCACTATCTTTAATGATTAACTCTTTCAATGAATCTAAAGACCTCATCTTCTCATCATCCTTCAACCAAATGTTAGCACAAATGGTTTGTCTAAATTCCCCATACTCTTTAACTTCCTTGCACCAGTTCCACCCTTTAATTTCAACCACATTATTTTCTATATCTCCTGTGGCGACAGTCCATAATACAATACGATTATTTTTAACATATTTTTCTAATTGGTGAGGGGGAATACACCTCTTAAATTTATCCCAATGAATAGGTCTTAGTCCCTTAATCTCAAAGCCTTGCCTATCTATTTGAATATCGCCATTAGTATTAGGTTCGAGATAGTCTTCAAAATGGCAAATTATCTTAGAGGGTTGAATAAAACTCTCAAACCACCTTTTACAAGCCACTTCAGATTTAAATCCTACTAAATTACTATCAACTTTATTATGGTTATATGTTCCTGAGCCTTTATCGCCCTTTCTCCCATAATGTTCGACTATTTTTTCTGCGTGTTCTAAACACCAATTGAGTTCAGAATCAGTTAATTCTATACAAAATGAATCCATTACTTAGGGTTAGAAATAGACCTACTTAAAGATTTTGATTTCATACTCCTATTATTAAACTAATAATAGAATCCCCACCGCAATCATCACAGTCTGCATCATAACTCGTTGCCTCTATAATATCCCCTAAATTATGGGGGTCATCTTCCATAAAAAGACACTTTGCACATATGTTGTGAATTTCAATAGGTGTATCTTCATCCTCATTAAAATCATCGTGGTCGTATATTTTACACCTATACATCCCTGTTACACTTTCTTCTATTCCATAATCCCTCTTACCTATTTGAACGCCCTTTTTCAAATCTGCTAATCTATCATCCATATTATTCACGACTCTTGAAAAGATAGAGAGGTATATAAAGCCTTCTAAATTATGAACGATAATTCCATTATAGCAACAATAAAAGTCACATAAATCATCAAAATTCTAATCAAATCCATACTTCATTTCTCCTTAAAAGGCAATTTTATTACTCGATACTGATTATTTAGTGTGGGGTTGTGGTCTTCAATAACGCAATTTATCTTATCATTTAATACATTACATAGATTATCATACTCCATCTTATTGAGGTTGGCTTTTTTTCCATCTTCAATCCTCTTCCACCATGACCCATAATTAGTGGAAACCTTTTTTATTGATAGGTTATTCGATTTTCGATACTTCTTTAGTTTCTTACCCAAATCTTGCACCGTATGGGCTGATATATAATGCATCACAAAAAATTCTTTAGGAATAGATAGGAATGAGTCATAGTCTTTTAACATGAGTTTAGCCTTTTGCGGACCATAACCTCGCATTCCCGGTAAATTGTCTGAAGAATCACCAACGAGAGTTTTCCACGAAACATATTTTTCTATCGGTAATCCTATCTTATCCTCTATTTCTTGTTTGGTTATAATTTTTGTGAAATTGTGGAGAGAAACATTATCTTTGTTTAAAAATTGATACATATCTCCATCGGTGGAAAAAACTGTTATTTTTTCCATAGGGTTGTCTTCTATATATTCAGCGATTAAATCATCCGCCTCCTTAAACATATCCATTTCACTAATCCATGTAGGTCGTAGTTGATAGGGGTCGAAAAGACACTTTTCTATTTTTTGAGTAATGTCTATTCCTTTGTGTTTCAACGCATGAATTCCTGAACGGTTCTTCTTATAGTTTTTATAGTATTTACCTCTTGCCCTTCTTCCATAAATACCATCATAAAATACTATAACCTTATCAAATTTATCAATCTTGTTCATTATGATTTCAAGATATTTAACATCATTATCAAATATCCGATATAAATTTTCATTCAATTCATCTATGCCGATTTTTTTCCTCTCAAATTTATCATTCCAAAATTTCATATTACCATATACATTAGGCAACCAATGTTTTTGGAGTCTTTTAACAAAATACCCGCCATCTATTAATGCTATATTCATTTTCCAAAATAAAATTCCGTTGCATTCTATTTAAAAGTTTTGTTTAAAGGGCATAACCATATCCTGACGAGGATGGAGATAATGTAAATGTTGCGGGTGTGGAATCCTCTTGGGCGGCTTCGTTATTTGCAATTGTCTGTTGTATGCTCCAGTCAAGTTCGGAGTCTGAAGAACTTGTATCAGTTTCTTCAAGTTCTATCTCTTCATCATTAGTATATTGTTGAAGCCATCCATCAACATTATTTGTAACACTAACTGATGTAGGGTCTTGATTAGAATCCTCATTCAACCAACTAAAAGCAGTTCCATCAGCAATACCTTGTTGTAAGTTTGCTTGCCAATCCCAATCTCCTCCCCAAAAATTAGAGGTTGCAGTTGTTGGCTCTATTCCTTCCAACTCCTCAGTTGCATCATTTCCTGAATATGAAAAATCATTCACTAAGGTATTATAGGCATCACTATATTCTATATTCCCTTCTGTATAGGCTGACACCACATCACCTATCGAACCATAATCAGGTTCTTCATATAGGTTTTGAATACCAACGGCAGTTGCAGGATTGAACCAAGTAGGTCCATCCCACTCAGGGAATAGGTCTAATGTTAGGCCATCTTGCTCATTATATTCAACTATTGCATTTGGATTTTGTTCTTGTAATTGCTCAAGTTGCCCTAATGCTTCTTCTTGTGTTGAAATTTGTTCATCTTCAGGAACATTATAATTTAAAAAGTCTAATAAAGAGGAGTCGGGAGTTAATGGTTCTTGTTCCGAAACTTCATCACCAATAGATAGTGTTTCTTCAGGAGTTGCTAAAGTTGAATCATCGGATGTGGAGGAAGTTTTTTTGGATGATGCAGATGAACCACGACTTCCGCCTCCGCCTCCTCCACCACCGCCTCCTCCAAGGCTTTTCATATAGTCGGCTTTACCTCCACTCGGAAGTTTCTTCTTTTTCGACTTAAGGGTTTTTCCTTGTCCTGCAAGAGCAAGACCCGTAATGGCTACTATACCAATCCCTAATGCCTTTTGTTTCATAGACAAATCAGCCAAGGATGGTAAAGCCATGTTTTCTAAATTCTGATTCGACTACTTAAAGATTAGGTATAATTTAATTCATTCAAAGAATACCCATCGAGAAAGGTCTGCATCAACATGACCTTTATTAATCTGAATAAGGTATTCCTTGAGGTCATTGAAATCTTCAAAAATAAAGTTAAAATTCATAATACCAAACAACCAATTAGGACAATTCGCCTTACCACCCTCCAAGACAACCAAGGTAGGCTTACGCTGATTCAATGAATTAATCAATTCGTGAATAGTGCCGAATGTAGGTATATCAGGATTTACATAAACAATTACAAAATCAGATACATCCACCATTCTCAAATCAAAATGGACTATCTCTTTCATTCTTTGAGATAGTTCTAAATATCTATGGGATTTTTTCAAACCCAACATCTTAGTTTTTTCCTCTTCGACTTCCTTATAGATAGCATCAGCGACAGGTTTCTTACAAGGGTTGAAAATATATACGCCCAAATTTTCAAGAAAATCAGAAATATCATTTCTCCAACCTATACCATCATCATCGGCGTAATCAATAGGTCCTGCTAAATAACACCGCATATTATTTAGGTGATTAGCCATTTTTAGTTCCCCTCCATTACATCTTGCTCAAAAGTTTCCTTTCGCCGAGAAGTAAGCATACAAGTCGTGCAAAAATATTCTCCACGCTCATACATCATATTATGGGAGCAATACTTTTGTATCTCTTTCAACGAATTGAAATAATCTTCTGAAAGAATATCTAATTGAGATTCTAACTTATTCATCTCAGTCTTTATTCCCTCTATCTTTTCTTTTAACTCATCAAACTTTAATTGTTTATCAAGTATCTGACCCATATTTGAAAACAATTTTATGACCTATATAAAATTAACTACAATATACCAAATTTAATTCATTATTAACATCTTTGAAATAACAATTCAATTGAGGAATTAATGAATTAGAAGTTCCTGCCTTCAATGCTTGGTTTTTGAAATTAACATGAGCGAGTATCAAATGTATTAAATTTTGTGGAGGGGTTTCCATACAATAGACTGTATATCTCTCACCATCTCTCATTTGATTGATGAATCTATTTATATCCTTTTTACACTTTTCTGAATCCCATGTTAAAATATTATCAAAAGATATTACTAAGTTAGAAGGGTCGCATTCAGTAAAAAAATCCATATCAGAAAGTAAGAAAGTATAGTTATCCATACTTCACCATGCACGATAAGGTATTTATAACTTTTTATTTCAAATGGTGAGCCATGCAGGATTTGAACCTGCGAATCCCTCGGTTAAAAGCCGAGTGCCTTATCCTGACTTGGCTAATGGCCCAATATTTGAAATTCATTTTTTACAGGAATCGCATTCCACGATAGTTTGACGAAATATTTTCATATTCCTGTATTCTTTAAGATTTTTTACGAGGCAACCATAACAGACAATCCGATTTTTTTCGGAATCAATTTCGGTCACAACAAACATATCTTTGTTGAATTATTATTCATATTTAATACTTTCCTCGTTTTCGTTTTCGACAATGAGGACAACTTCTCGCTCTCGCCGTTAAACCATAGCCACATTCTTCGCAATGTCTTTTCGCCATGAACACCCCTCTCAATTCATCCTATATAAAAATATCTATTAGTTGTTTATACTATATCTCCCTTTTCATATTTCGATAGTTGTAATCCCTCATAATCATTTGAGTCCATTAGTTCCATAGTTTCCGCAGTTCCCCAATTAGTAGGCCGAGGTGGAGGTGGAGGGAGGTCGGCCATTCCTTTCCAATCTTTTTGAGTATGATTTTCTGACTTCAAATAATTGAATAAATCCTCCATTAGAAAATATACTTTAATACAAAACAAAAGCATAAAGAGGATAAAGACGGTATGAAGATATACCATCAAAGACATAATCATTCTTCCTCATCAATTGGATTTGCCTCAAGATATACCGATAGGTCTGCATAACTTCCAACAGTAATGGTGAGGTCTTCAATATTTGCACTACTTCCTTTAAATGACTTTATCCTATTCCAAGCCGAAAAGAAAATCTTCTTATCTTGGAAAATAAATTTTTGAGTTAATTTTACAGTATTATCATTATGTATTATAGCCCCCCAAATTTCATTATAATCACTACACAAGTTTTTAGTGTCCTCAAGTATGTTATTCTTGAGAGGATTATATTTTGGCATAATATATGTATAAGGATTATTTGGATTATCCCTTATAGTTCGTCTTACGGAATTATATTTTTCGTTTAGCGACATTATTCATTCCCCCC
>CEON01002155.1_pt1 | contig 21649 bp, 25 predicted proteins | sample 530291 | NCBI WGS metagenome assembly CEON01 (sample SAMEA2619888, study PRJEB7988) | marine metagenome | biome: marine biome (ENVO:00000447); feature: surface water layer (ENVO:00002042); material: "saline water (ENVO:00002010), including plankton (ENVO:xxxxxxxx)" | depth 5 m
TTCTTCATCTGTTGATGAACTTAGAGATGTTATCTGGGATTCCTTGATGCAATATGGGAGAGTCAATTCTCCCCACAAAAAAGACTACATTGTAAAATACAGTCATCCAAAGTTTAATAGATACAAAGTAGATCAACGCATGGACGTGCATGTTGATCATACAAAATCTCTATTTGGTGCAGACGAGAATGGAAATCGTGGTATCCCCGTGATGTCTATTGTTGGATGTTTGAATGATGATTTTGAAGGTGGTGAGTTTCTCATGAGAAATATTCATCTTCCGATGAAAAAGGGACACATGATCGTATTCCCATCATTGTTCTTATTTGATCATGAAGTAAAACCTGTCACATCTGGAACGAGATATAGTTTTGTCACTTGGGCTTGGTAATGGATATTCTTCCTATTCAAAATGTATTTCAACCAGAACATTGGGATTACATTGACAATAAATTAAGTCAAGATAATTGGGGATTTGGCCAAACAAGTATTGTGGGTGAGGGATATCCTTTTTGGATAATGTATCTAAAAGATGATCCATTCTTCACTGAGATTCTTCCAGAAGTTATATGGCAAGAATGCGGTAAAAGATTTGCTGTCGATGATGTCTATGCAAATGGACAAACCTTTGGACTTGGTGGTGATTTTCATCAGGATCATAGTGATTACACCTTTTTAATCTACGCAAATTCTGAATGGGATGTATTGTGGGGAGGAAGAACTCTCTTCAAAGAAGGTTTAGAAGATAATAATCCTCTTGCTATTACACCACTACCTAGATCAGCAGTTCTTTTCAACTCTAAAATCTATCACTACGCGGAATCTCCCACTAGAGAATGTACAACTCTTAGAAAAACCATCGCATATAAACTTATCAATGAAGATTGAACATTTTAATGATCCTTTTCCATACACTGTCATTGATGATCTTTATGATGACTATGAAAAAACTATCATCTGGGATGAACTGACATTTTTGTGTCACCCTGGAAAGATGGAGGTTCCTACTAATACTGGATCTGCTTTGGGTGGTGGACAAATATTAAAAAAGAATACTGCATTGTGGATTGATGACTTATATCGAGATCGCAAGTTTTCTAACATATTAAATAGTAATAGAAAGATATTTCGTTTTCACAACGAAGTAACTGGTTCCCATCCATCATGGTTTTTCAAAAATTGTGAGTGGACTAATGATTTCACATTAGTATCCTATTACGAAAATCAAGACGAGTATCTACCCCACCGAGACGGTGCCTACGCAACCTGCCTTACTTGGTTCTATAGAGAGCCTAAAAAGTTTACGGGCGGTGACTTGACTTTTGTAGATTATGATATTGATATAGAGATCGCCAACAATAAGGCAGTAATTTTTCCCTCTGTAATTACCCATCAAGTACATCCTATTTCCATGGATGTCAGAGATATGGGCAAACAACAAGGACGGTTTTGCATCTCTCAATTCCTACACATTACAGAGTAACGGAGATGAGATATGAAATACACTCTTCATACCTCCTTTAATTGGTACACAACAGATGAAAGTCGTCAGGTAGTAAAACTATTCCTAATAAATGGAGTTCCTTTTACTTTTGACGAACTGGAAGAGCGTCATCAAGACGATCCACTAATCATTAATCAAGCAACACAGAATAGAGAGTACGAACCAGAGACTCTTTACAGGGCATCAATGTATTTGATCTCTGAGGAATGTCATCCAATGTTATATGAACTGGAACTAGAAAATCCAGAAATACTAACGGAGGCTGACATCTAAATAAATCAACGCCAATTTAGCTCAGCTGGTAGAGCAACGCTTTTGTAAAGCGTAGGCCGTCGGTTCGAGTCCGTCAATTGGCTTTTATGGAGAACTTATGGTAATCAATCTCTGGTATAATAAAGCGATGGGTGAGTGGAGATGGACACTCACAGATACAAGTGTATTGGAACAGCATTCTGGCAACAGAGAAAAACTCCGTGACGCAATGAATGATGTTGCAACCACGGTTGAATATATTTTAGATAATATTGATGACGAACAAGTATCTGAAGGATGAATACCAAAAAGAACTTCTAATCCTGGGTGATGGTACCCAGGCAATGATGGAGTGGGAAAAACCATACATGGAAGCATGTGTCCAAAGACTTCAACCTTATGGTGATGTCTTAGAGATTGGATTTGGTATGGGATATTCTGCTTCAGAAATACAAAAATTTGATGTAGACAGTCATACAATCATTGAACCTGATCCAGTAGTATATGAAAGGGCGCTGGAGTGGGCTAGCCAATACGAAAAAGTTCAGATTGTCAAAGGATCATGGCCCTATGATTTTGACAGATCGAAGAAATATGATTGCTTCTTCTCAGATCCTTGCCTATTTGATTGGCCTGAGGAGTTGTATATGTTTGGCAACTGTACCAATATCTTTTTGCTGATGGATTCTATTCAGAATTTGGCAAAACCAAAGTCAAGATATTCTTTCTACTGTGTTGTTGGTGACGGACAAGAATATGGAAATAGAGTGGGCGCATGGTTAGAAACTCTTAACGTGGATGCAATTGTAGATCTGCAAGAATGTATCGTCAGTGTTCCAGATAATTGCGAATATGTGCAAAACAAAAAGATTTACATTCCATATGTTGAAGTGAGCACAAATACCCAAAATGAAGAGTGATTATTACATAGATAGAGTTGATAAGGAAAGTTGTAAACACTTACTTTACAACCATCATTATCTTAAAGACGAATCCAAAGACTTCAAGTCGGGGTACAACTATGGACTCTTTAAGCATACTGACTGGGAATGCCCTCTTAGGATTGGCGGGTGCCTTGCTGTCTGCATTTTTACTGGGCTCCCAGTTCCAGAAATCGCCAGAGGAGCATTCGGATTAGAGAGAGATCAGCAAGAGGGTTTATATGAACTTTCTAGACTATGTGTAGATCCCAATCTTCAAAAAGAGGAGTATAATATAACCAGTTGGTTTGTCAGCCGCTCTATCAGGAGATTTCGTAAAGATGCAAGTGTTCGTGCTATTCTTAGCTATGCTGACTCTGCTCACCATAGCGGAATTATATATCGCGCTTGTAATTTCAAGTATTACGGGTTAACAGATCCCAAAAAAGATTTTTATTATTCTGATGGCACGAAACACTCACGGGGTAGTGTCAAAGGTTGTGATGGAGAATGGAAAGATAGAACTAGAAAACATAGATATTTGATGGTATTTGATAAAATGAATGTCTTGTGGAAAGAGGAAAAGTATGGTACTATATAAAGTGGCGATACAACCAAACCCCTTCCGTGTGACGCAGAACCACCCCCCAGGGGGTGGTTTTGTTGTATGATAAATAAACTATAATAGAACTATTGTGCGAATAAGATGCCACTAAGTCGCTTAGATAATTTCCTGAAGAATGCGCGTGGAAATATCTTATATGTAAATCCAAATGATTTGGATTCCACCGATAGCATTGAAAACCAGGGTAATTCACTTGCTCGTCCGTTTAAGACGATTCAGCGTGCGCTGATCGAAGCGGCAAGATTCTCATATCAGAGCGGACTGGATAACGACAGGTTTGGAAAAACTACTATCCTCCTCTATCCTGGTGAGCATGTTGTTGACAACCGCCCAGGATGGATTCCTGATGGAACAAATAATTATCGATTGCGAGATGGATCAACATCAAATGATTTTGAAGCGTGGAGTCTGACTACTAACTACGATCTCTCCACGGATAACAATGCACTCTATAAGCTTAATAGTGTACATGGCGGTGTAATTCTGCCAAGAGGAACTTCTATCGTTGGTTTAGATCTTCGTAAGACAAAGATCCGTCCAAAGTATGTCCCAGATCCACAAAACGATAACATTACAGCATCTGCTCTGTTTAGAGTAACTGGCGCATGTTATCTGTGGCAGTTCACCATGTTTGATGGTGATCCAAATGGTGTCGTCTATAAAGATTACACAACTAACACTTTCGTACCAAACTACTCACACCACAAACTGAGGTGTTTTGAGTATGCTGATGGTGTGAATAACGTCAAGATTAATGACAACTTCATCACGGACTTTGATGCAGGAAGAACTGATCTTGAAATGTATTATGAGAAGGTTGGTTTGGCATACGGGCCTTCTTCTGGTAGAGAGATTCAACCAGACTATCCTGATTCAGGACTTGATATTCAACCTAAAATTGATGAATTCCGTATCGTTGGCCCAACTTCAGGTGATGTTGGAATTAGCAGTATTAAGGCAGGTGATGGTGTAACTGCGACTACCACGATTACTGTCACCACAGAATCTGAACTGATCGGTATTGATGTAGATACTCCCATTCAGATCTCAAATATTACTGCAACCGGATACAGTGGACAGTTTGTTGTCTCTGAGAAAGTCAGCACCACAAGCTTTAAATATCAAGTATCTAATGCTCCTGCTGATGCATTGCCATCTACAACTGGTGGACTTGTTAAACTTCAAACCGATACAGTTACCTCTGCATCTCCATACATCTTTAACATCTCTTTGAGATCTGTCTTTGGCATGTGTGGACTTCTTGCTGATGGCAGAAAGGCAACTGGATTCAAGTCCATGGTTGTTGCACAGTTCACTGGTATTGGACTTCAGAAAGATAAGAATGCGTTTGTCAAGTATGATACTTCCAGTGGTGAATACAAGGACACTACCTTTGCTGGAAACGAAAATATCAACAGCGATTCGAGAGCAGTATATAAACCAAGCTATAAGAACTTCCACATCAAGTGTGAGAATGATTCTATCCTCCAACTCGTATCAATCTTCGCTATTGGTTATGCTGAGCACTTCGTTGCTGATACTGGTGGTGATCAGTCTGTAACTAATTCTAACTCCAACTTTGGTGCAAAGGCACTTGTTTCTAAAGGATTTAAGAACAATGCTTTTGGTAGAGATGACGTTGGTTACATCACTCATATCATTCCACCTAGAGAGATTGAAACATCTGATATTGCGATTGAATATACTGCAATCGACATTGAGAAGACTGTAGTTGGTGTAGCATCAACCAGTCGTTTGTATCTCTACAATCAAACTAACCAGGATGTACGTCCTGATGGTGTCATTGAAGGATATAGAATTGGTGCAAAGACTAATGATCAACTGAATGTGCTGATTTCTGATGGTTCTACCACTTCAGAATACAGTGCAAGGATTGTTATGCCTAACACTGAACTTGATGATGATAAGTTTACATCAATCAAGACAAAGGCAGTTGGAAGAAGCAGTGCAGGTATCAATAGTATTTCATCTAATACTATTAGCTTTGCAACACCACACCAATTCTTAAATGGTGAAACAATTCGTATCATCTCAGAGAATGGACACCTGCCAGATGGTTTGGATCAGAATACTCTGTACCATGCAATCACCAGTGCAGTTGGACTTGGAACAGATGAAATCAAGATTGCAAGATCCTTTAATGAAGCGATCAATGATAGTCCAATCACTATCAATAACAAAGGTGGTATCTTAAGAGTTGAATCTAGAGTATCTGATAAGGTTCCTGGAGATCTTGGACACCCAATTCAATTTGATACTACAGAATCTCAGTGGTACGTCACCGTTGGCACTGCTGCAACTGACAATAACATTTACTCTACTCTGGTAGGACTTGGAACAACTGCACTTGGTGCTGCAACTTCTAGAACCTTTATCAAGAGAAAGGCAGACACTAGACAGTTCATTGACACCATCTATCGCGCTCGTTATGTCATTCCTGCAGGAAGTGGCATTACCTCTGCACGTCCTCCCCAGGAAGGATATGTCATTCAAGAATCAAACGATGTAACTGGCAATTCTGATGCTGAAGTTGCATCATACTTCAACCCATCTTCATCAACTCTGAGTAATCTTGCAGAGCAGAGAAATTTCAGATTTATTGCAAATGCAAGATGGGATAGCAACACTGCATACTTCCTTTCCGAACTGCCTCACAATCTGAAAGTTGGATCTGATGTTGAAGTTCAAAAGGTAACTTCTGCAAACAATCCTGTTGGAACTGCTAATTCTGGATACAACGGCACTTTCACTGTTACTGGCATCACTAGTGCAAGAGAATTTGCTGTTAGTATCCAGAGCAATGTAGGCCCTGGTACGTTCACTAACGATACTTCTTCGAGAACTACATCTCTGCCAACATTTAAGCAGAAAGAAACTTCTGGAACTTACATTATTTACAGAGCAGAGGAAGTTAGAGAGTATGCAGCAGGTGTTCAGGATGGTGTTTACAACCTCCTACTCACAAATGCATCCAATACTCCAACGGTAAGTCCATTCTCAACTGAAAGATACAGTCAGAATATTTCTTATCTGTATCCTCAGATCAACAGAGATAATCCTATCTCCGATGCACATAGAGCAAACTCTTTTGCGGTTTCCTCTCCTGTTGGACAGGTAAATATCGACGAACCTCAAAACAGCATTACCAAAGAGACTATCGAACAGTCATTGTTTGACTATAATATTGGTATTGGAATGACTGAGATTCGTTCCAACAGCGCAGGAACTGCTCATACAATCTTTACCACTATCGATCATGGACTCAATAGAGTTATCAATGTTGGTATTGCAGATTCTGGTGCTGGATACAATAGCACGGCAGCAGGATACCTCTACAACGTTAAGTTAGTATCTGCGGGTGCTGCTACAACTCAAGGACAAAACGCAACCGCAAGAGTTCAAACTAACGCCCTGGGTAATCTTGTTTCTGTCAAGATTATGGATGGCGGTTCTGCTTACAGAATCGGAGAATCTTTCCAACTGGTTGGTGTAGGAACTTATAGTAGTGTTGGTATTGTTACTGTCACTGACATCTATGACAATATTGGAGATACTGTCAGTCTTGCAGGTATCACTCCACTGTCTAATAAAGAGTTCAATACTCTGTATAAGATTACTGACATCACCGTTGGTGCTGCTACAAGCATCATGGTTTCATCTGCAAGCACAATCGGTGCTGCATCTACATTAGGAGTCCAGTCTAGCGATCTGACTGCTGCAACTGCAACAGTAACTGGACAAACTCTTGATGTTACTGCGATGCACTATAACAATGTCACAGGAGTTGGCATTGTTACCACTGCACAGGCACATGGCTTGGCAGTAAATAATAAGATTAAGTTGACTGGATCTGATCATCCATTCTATAACGGAGACTTCCTCGTTAAGAAGATCAACAGTCAAACTAAGTTTGAGATCAACGTTGGAACAAGAACCGACACGCCAGCAATCAGTGGTACACAGACTGTTTATCAGTTTGGTTATGCATCAATGGGTGGTAGTGTTACTCTTGAAGATGAGAACCTGGGCGGTAGACAGAGAGTTCAATATGCTGGTATCACCACAACTCTGTCGGGTGCAATTACTTCTGCTACCACAGATTCTGTTGACATCACTAATGTTGATCAACTCGATATTAATATTGGAGACTTCCTCCAAGTTGGAACAGAACTTCTGAGAGTTAAGACTACTGTATCGGGAAGTGGTGCAATCTCCTGCTTCAGAGGTGCATTAGGAACTCAGGCAACAACTCATACAAATGGTGCCGTCGTCAAGAAAGTTCGCTGTCGTCCAATCGAACTTAGAAGAAACTCAATCATTCGCGCATCTGGACACACCTTTGAATATGTTGGATATGGCCCTGGTAACTATTCCACGGCATTGCCTGATAAGCAAGACAGAACTTTGTCTGGCGATGAAGAACTTCTCTCACAATCAACCAAGAGAGATGGTGGTGTAAACGTTTACACTGGCATGAATGATGCTGGTGACTTCTACATCGGCAATAAGAAAACCAGTTCTGCAACTGGATCCGAGGAAGTCTTCGATGCACCAATCCCATCTGTAACTGGTGAGGATGTTAGATCTCAGGCAGCGAAAGGAATTAACATCGGATTCGATGTTCTTACTCCACTTGAAGCATCTATCTCTAGATCACTGAGAGTTGAGGGTGGCCCTGACGCTAACATTGTCTCTGAGTTTGACGGCCCAGTAGTCTTTAATGGAAAAGTAACTTCCACATCTACAAAGGGTATGGAAGCAGCGTCTCTGTTCTTACAGGGTGATGCAACTGTTTCTAGAAAGATTACCATCGGAGTAGGAACACCTTCTCTGGCAGGTAATACTGGAGATATTGTTTTCGATGCAACTCCTAGCAAAGGAGAGACTGCTGGTTGGGTTTACACCACTGAAAATGACTGGTATCGCTTCGGCAATATTAGCATGTCTAAGACACTCAGATTGAGTGTATTTGATCAAGTCGGCATCGGAACTACCACACCAGGCCTGAATACGCTTCAGGTTGGAGCAGGTTCTTCACTCTTTGCCGTTGATGGAAACGGAGTTGGCATTGGAACCACTGCTAATCAATACAAGTTACAAGTTCTTGGTAATGTCAATGTTGTTGGAGCAGTAACTGCGACATCATTTGTTGGTGATGGTTCTGCACTGACAGGACTCGCTAATGATAGTTTGTTCAGCGCAGTTTCTGCTGGATTAGGAACTGGAATCTTCCCAATCGATAGTCATCGTGTTGGAATTGGAACCACTGTTCCTCACTTCAACTTGCATCTTGGCCAGATTGGAACTGGTAACACAGATCTGTATGTTGAGAATAACTCAACATTCAATGGCAGAATCTCTGCTCAAGACATTTTGGTTGGTGGCGCAATTACTGCGACAACATATCGACTGGACAGCACCACATCACATATCGCGGCAGGTATTGTAACTGCAACGAACATTGTGGTTGGTTCTTCTGGAACTGCAATTCAAACTTCTGCAGGATTTGTTGGTGTTGGAACTGCTGCACCAAGAGCGAAACTTGACATTGAAGGCGAAGCGAAGTTCAAGACATACTCTGAGTATGTTGAGGCAGTCGAATCGAGCAGCAACGTTGTTACTCTTGATCTTGACATTGCAAGAACATTCACGCTTACTGCTGATGAGGACGTTACATCATTCACACTTCTGAATCCTCCATCAGGTGCAACTGCGTTCACAATCAAGATCTTACAAGATTCTACAGGCGGACATACTGTCAGTATAGATACATTCAAGGATGTTGGAAACAATACAATTTCAGTCTTGTGGAATGGTGGAGTTACTCCTACAGTGACAGAAACCGCAAGTAAGACTGACATCTATTCGTTCATGACATTCGACGGCGGATCAACGCTCTACGGAGTCACAGGAGGACAAAACTTCTCATGATGAATATTAACGTATTCCGTAAAATTCCTACTGTACTTGACTTAAATGGCCCAACACTAAAAGTAAATACACAACCCGAAGATGTAACCTTGGATGTTGGAGCATCTCCAACAGTTGTCGGTGTTGTGACTGCATTCTTCCCCAATAGAGTTGGGGAAGTTAGTGTTAATGGGACTGTCAATCATCAGTGGCATGAGGTTGGTGTTGGAGCATTATCTGACACTAGTGTAATTACTGGAACTGCAACTACTGAATTATCATTCAGCACAATTGTAAGTCCTGATGATGACGGAAGACAGTTCTTTGTGAGATCAACATTTACACCAACAGCTCCAACTGGAGATGCTGCAAATGAACCTGTAGATAGCAATACGGTTACGTTTACTGTTAATCCTACAATTTCTATCACAAATCAACCATCTAGTCGCATTGCACCAATCAATACTGCAAAGACATTTACTGTTGTTGCAGCATCAACCCAGGCTAGCAAGGGAGATCTCTCCTATCAGTGGAGTTTGAATGGTAGTGAGATTGATGATGGAGATATTACAACAGAAGAGACTGAAACTGTAACGAAAACTATCACAACTGGTGCTGATGGGTGGAATGGTAGTGGAATCTATCTTGATCTAACGTCTTTTGGTGAAGACAGTACAGTAAATGTCACCTTCAATACATCTGAAGAGTCTGGAATCTTCCACTACATCAATATTCCTGGTGTCAAGAACTTTCCAGAAAACAATGGATCACAATCTTTTAATCTGACAGGTGGAAGAGTTTACGGCCCATGTAATGCACCTAATGGAAATTTGTACATTGGTAACGAGACACCTGTAGGTGGCAATCAAACCCTTGTAGTTGAAGAGGGTGGAGATGACTGGAATGATATGATTTTGACTTCCAATAAGGGATACTTTAGAAGATTGTCATCCAGTCCACAGACAACTACGACAACTACAGAAACAATTACAATTACCAAAACGACTACAGTTTCTGGTACAAAAGGCCCAACTCTGACTATCGAATCGGATCACATTGCAGACAATGAGTTGTCTGTCACTGTCTCACAAGCATTAGCATCCAACTCACCCATTACATCCAACACAGTTGATTTCAATGTTGTTGGTGCAGAGGAAGCAAACAGACAGAGAATCGCATATGAAATTGTCCGTGATGATTTCTTCACGGAGTTGTATGATAGTGGAGAACAGAACATCTTTGAGGCACCTCTCACATATCAATCAGATACTGAGAATCCAACAAAGACTTTTGTCGTCTATCCTACTGAGAGAGATCTTCCTGTTCAGATTACCTTAGCAGGATCTGCTGGACAGAAATCTGGAGATATTTTAGGTGGACAGGGTGGCAAGACAATCTTTAATTATACCTTATTAGCTAATACTGAATATGTGTTCAAACTTCTTCCCCCACAAAAACCTTTTGGAGGAAATGGTGGTGGTGGAGGTTCAGCACTGTTCTACGCTAAAGGAGTTCTTATCGCCGCTTGTGGTGGTGGAGGAGGAGCAGTCCCTGGAATCCCTGGAGGAAATGGTGGTGGAGTAGGATTAGATGGTGAAGATGGTATTGGGCCAAATAGTGGTGCTGGTGCCATTGCTCCTGTAGATGGTGGACTTACTCTAGAATCGATTGATCCTGCAAACTTCCAAGGTGGAAGAATGACATCATGTACTTTAGGAGAATATTATCAGTATGAAGGATTTGCACCATGTCAAGATGTTGGACAGCAACCATTTAGAAATGCTGTAGGAACAGAGACAGAAGGAACATCTTCAACAATTACTAGAGGATATAAGTCTGGACAGTCAAGTAAATTCACTGGTGGAGATAGTTCTACCTTTGTGGATGGTGTAAACGTCGGCGGTGGCGGTGCTGGTGCAGTTGGAGGAAATGCTACTGAGTTTAGCGATTCTTCTGGTGGCGGTGGTGCTGGATATAATAATGGCGATGCTGTTATCATTGAAAATGAAGTAGGAGGAAACCCTGCAAGCATCTCTTATTTTGTTATCGAGACACAACCCTGATAAATAATTGATACACTTAGGGGGATAGTGAACCCATGGCGATCAATAAGAATTTTGTAGTCAAAAACGGTTTAGAAGTTGCAAGCGATTTAATCGTAGCGAATGGAGAAACTGGTAAGGTTGGTATTGGCAGCACAGGCCCATTAACAACCTTAGATGTTCGTGGTGGCATTGCTTGTACGGATATTAGATCTAGTGGTGTTGGTACATTCCAAAGATTGGAAGTCACCGCTGGATTCTCTACAAACATTGAAGGAACCAATATCAATTATTCTGGTTTAGGTACGATCACTACCTTGACTGGTACTACTGTTGATTATGGAACTGGATTATTTGATCTTAATAATAGTGTTCTGGGTATCATCACCTCAGTCAGAGGTACGCACTTAAACTACACTGGTGTTTCTAGTATTACCAGTGCAAGAATTACATCATTGAATGTAAGTGGATTCTCTACATTCTCTTCTTACGCTGCATTTAATGGTGGTGTCAACATTGATAATTTAAATGTCAGTGGTATTGGTACTATCGCCAGTATTTCTGTTGATGGATCGACAACTGATAATCTGGTTGTCAATAACTTTACAAATCTTTCTGGTGTCACTACAATAAATGGTGTCACTAACATTCCTAATCTAACTGCAACTAATGCTAATGTTTCTGGAGTATCTACACTTACAACAGTAGACATTGGATCTGGAACGTTTGATGACATCAGAGCAGTTAAAGTAACTGTCTCTGGATTCACAACTGCTGGTGCTCTATCAGCAACCGACGTAAATGCGTCAGGCATGACATCAATTACTGATGCAAATGTCACTAGGTTGACTGTAACTGGAGTATCAACTGTTGGTGTATTAACTGGAGCAACTTCAGTTTCTGCTGGAGTTTATTATGGATCTGCAGCTGGACTAACCAATGTTCCCGCAGCAACGCCACTTGGCCCTGATGGATCGATTCAGTTCAACAATTCATCTACCCTTGATGGTAGTGCTAATCTCTTGTGGAATGACTACAATATCATCGTTGCAGGTGGTGCAAGTTTTAGTGGAGTTGTAACTGCAACTTCATTCGTTGGTGATGGATCTGGACTGATTGGTGTTGCATCTACCGATAACATTCAGACTGCAACTCCTGCTAAGTTCCTCAATAATGTTGCTATCACTGGTATTACAACTGTAGGAACAGCACTTACAATTACAGATAGTCTTTTAGATGGTGGCGTTTCTCTTAGAATCTTAGGACAAAATCTGAAAGTCTCTGGTGTAGCAACTGCACAAGACTTTGACGCACTGTCTGATGTCAACTTTAAAGAGAATGTCAACACTGTTGATGCTGCACTTGCAAAGGTAAATCAACTTCGCGGTGTAAGTTTCAACTGGAAAGAATCTGGCGATCCTTCATATGGCGTCATCGCACAAGAATTAGAAACAATCTTGCCAGAACTGGTACATGGCGATGATCCGAAGAGAGTAAACTATAATGGTATCATTGGTGTACTCATCGAAGCAATTAAAGAGTTGTCTGAAAAGGTAGAAAGACTGAGTGAATAAATACTTCGGTACGGATACCCATATCTTTGACACATGGCAATCAAAATTTCGGGTACTACTGTCATTGATGACAGTAGAAACCTAGTAAATATTAATTCTGGATTGGGGATCAGAGTTGAAGATGCTGGTTCTGAAGTTGGAACTGGCATCACCACACTTAACTTTGTTGGAGATGGTAACTCCTTCTCCGAATCTGGTGGAGAAGTAACCATCACAATTAGTGGTGTTACAACAACTGGTGTTACTACAGCATTCATTTTCAGCAATCCTTCAAACATTGCATCGAATGTTACGCTGAATGATGGCAATAACAACTATGGCATGTACGGCCCTGTTTCTATCAACAGCGGCGTAACAGTCACAGTTGGACTTGCTAACACCTTCACCATCGTTTGAGGTATAAATTATGTCTGATCTTCGAGTAAATCAAATTGTAAGCACCACAGATGGTGCTCCCGACTTTGATAGCGGACTTGTACTTTCTTTAGAAGAAACCGCAACCGGAATCACTATTAATTCTAGTGGAACTGTAACTGCAACAACTTTTGTTGGTGATGGTTCAGCACTAAGTGGAATTACAGGTGTTTCTGACGGCCTTGCCTTTGGCATTGCCCTGATTGGTTGATGGAGGTATAAATGTCAACAATCAAAGTAGGAAAAATTTCCGCGAACCTACAAGTTGGCTCTGATATTGTATGTGGTGAGGGAATGACAGTTTCCTCAGGCGTTACAACCTCTAATGTTTCACTTACATCTTCTGGAGTCGCTACATGTGGCACCCTATCAGGAAGTGCAAGTGGAATGACAAATTTACCAGTTTTACAAGAACCGAAAACAGCGGGTATCTTGTTAACTGGATTAGGAAATTGACGGAGGTATAACATGTCTAAAATTTTAGTAGATGTTATCCTCAGTCGTAGAGCTGGCATCGCAATCACATTCGATCAGGGTTCTTCAGTTTCTGGAGTCACCACTTGTAATCAAAGTATTACAACAGCAGGAGTTGCCACTTGTGGCACACTCTCTGGTTCAGGTTCTGGAATCACAGGAATCGCCCGTCAAGGCAAACACATTGCTTTGATCTCAACCGGTACATTCACATAACAAGTTATGGCATCAAATTCAATTCTTAAGGTTGACACTATTCAGTCAACCGATGGTGGTGCCCCAACTCTAGCTTCTCTGCCTTCCATCCCCAGCGGAAAGGAATTTGTTCTGGAAGGTGGAGTTGAAATTACGGGCACTTTAACTGCATCATCATTCACAGGTAATGGTGGATCATTAACTGATCTTACAGCAGTTAATAGAAACAAAATCTTTGCTTATAAGACTGTATTGGGATTTGACGAATTCAGATCCTGATATAAATATTAATCGTAAAAAACAACACCCTTTTTACTGAGGTAAATCTCAATGTCTGCACCCAATATCGTAAACGTATCCAGCATCGTTGGTTTCACTACGCACGCTGCTCTGGGTACTTCTGCTTCTACCATCGTTGGCAACGCTAACGCTTCTGGTAAAGTCTACAAAATCAACAGCATCGTTGTCTCTAACGTTGACGGTTCTAACTCCGCTAACGTTTTTGTTAAGTACTACAGTGAGGCTGCTACCGCTACTGGCGAATCTGCTGCTCTGGCACACGAAATCGCAGTTGCTGCTGACTCCTCCCTGGTTGTTCTTGACAAAGCATCCAGCATCTATCTGGAAGAGAATAATGCAATCGGCGCATATGCATCTGCATCTGGCGACTTAGATATCATCATCGGTTACGAAGTCATCGACGACGCCTGATTAATTTATTATTTGCTCAAAATTACCCTAAAGGAAATAAACAATGGCAACAGGACTTTATTCTTACAAGGGACAGCAACCAACTGAACTTCCTAATGAAATTCGTTTGAGCAGCGGTTTCACAAGAACCGACTCAGCATCTTTCACTGAGGATGAACTCAGAGACGCTGGTTACACTGGCCCCTTCCCAAAACCATCTTTTGATGCTGAAACTCAGTATCTTGAGTGGATCAAAAACACCTCAGAGTGGAGTGTCGTAGACAATCCAACTCCTGCAGGCCCTACTCCTGGAGAACTCCTCTACAGACTGAGACAAGATCGTAACAGTCTTCTCGAAGGTTCTGACTGGAGACTTCTTCCTGATTCGGGACACACCGATGCAGAAAGAGCAGCGTGGACAACTTATCGTCAAGAGTTGAGAGATTTCCCAACTCAATTTGTCACCGTTATTGATGAGAATAACGTTACGATCAGAAACCTTGATTCTGAAGAAGATTTCCAAAATATTACTTGGCCTACAGCGCCTGCGGCGTGAGGAGGTAAGTAATGTCTTTTAACTTCTTAAATAGAATCGAGTCTGCAAGAAAAAGAGTTGCAGGTAAAAACGTTTCTGAATCAACTTTAGCAGTTACTGGATCTACGGGAACTTCATCCATCAACACACCTGGAGATGGATATAAGTATCACACTTGGAGTTCTCCTGGTACTGGAACTTTCTCTGGCAACTGTCAGTTTGGATTTGCGGGTGGTGGTGCTCCAACATTCCCAAATTCTAGAAATGAAAGATCCATTACAGGATCCCAAACCAGTGTTATTGGTGATGCTTTAATCACAGCACATGGTGGCGGTGGATCTACTGGTGGTAGAGCCACTGGTACTTTCACATCTACTGTATTGACACAAACCGCTGGCCCAGCATTTTATGCTCGTGGCGGTGGTAGTGGCCCACCAAACGGTGGATCCTATGCAGGATTCTTCGCTGGTACATCCGCACAACACGGTAACTCCTATGTTATCGGCGGCGGCGGTGGATCACCATCTCCTAGAGGTGGTACTGGTGGCGGCACTGGTGGTGGTACATCAGGTGGCGGCGGCGGTGGTGCTGCTGGCCACGGCGGCCCTGGCCCTGCTGGTGGCGGTGGCGGTGGCAACCAGTCTCAAGGAGGCGGCGGTGGCCACGGCGCTCCTGGAAGATGTCCTGGACAAAGCGGTAGCGCACTCCAAGGCGGCCCACTGGGCGGCGGAGATCCATCTGGACGCCCTGGTGGCGGCGGTGGTGGCGGTTACTACGGCGGTGGTGCTGGTGGTTGCGGCTATGAAGGAGACAACAACAACGCCGGTGGTGGCGGTGGTGGTGGATCAGGTTATATCCATCCATCTGCACAAGGTGGATCCAACCAACAGGGTTCATCCCAGTCTGGTAGCAGAGTTGTTGTAAGAACAACCGCAACGTGATATAATCCAAATGATTGCCAATTTATCATGAGTGAACTGCTAATTCAAGATAATGCTATCCCTGAAAGAGAGCAAAATTATATTAAAAATGTAGTAACATCCTATGATCTGCCGTGGTTTTATAACGAAACCACGGCATGGGATAAAGATACAAAGAACCAACGTCCTCAATTTTGTCATTATCTTTTCTATGATAATTACGTTGGTTCTAAGTATTTTCAAGAATTTATGGATTGTTTACCAATCCCAGAAATAAACAATGGATACAGACTTAATAAACTTAAGTTAAATCTTACAATGCCATGGAAGAATCGTTCAGTGATTAAACCACACACTGACTTAAACGGTGCTCCTGGTATAACTTATCTTTATTATCCGATTACATCTGATGGGCCAACTATCGTTTGGCGTAACCGTTGGAGAAAACAGAAGATCGATCCCATTCAGGGTAGATTGGTAAGAATGTCGGGTGATATGCTTCACACTGGAAGTAATCCACATAAGTATGATCGACGTATTGTTTTGAATATTGTTCTTGAAAAAACATGATTTATGATGACTTCATAGGAATTGAAGAAAAAGCAATATCTGAAGACAGTTGCAAGGAAATAATTAGTTTTTTTGAAACCCACACTAATTTACAAGTTGAGGGTGTTGTCTCAGATTCAAATACTGGTGGGGTGAGAGTCGATAGAAAAATAAAATCTTCTACAGATATTTGTAGGAGTTTTTCTCAAGAAGGGCATCCAGAGAAACACATTCTGGATGCTATTTTTTTGTCTATGCCCAAGTATCAAGAGAAGTATAACTCCTTGAATCAAATTGGACAGTGGACTTTATGTGATAACTATAACATTCGTAGATATAAACCTGGACAAGGTTACTTTCGAGAGCATTGTGAGATGCATGGAAGGGGATCAAGTAGTGACAGATTGATGGCTTGGATGCTATACTTGAATGACGTTACTGATGGTGGGGAAACTTATTTCCGTCTCCAAGATAAAGCAGTCAAAGCAGAAACTGGAAAGTTTCTAGTTTGGCCCGCATACTGGACTCATCCTCATAATGGTATTGTTAGTAATACTCAAATAAAATATATTGCTACTGGTTGGTTCGTTTATGTCTAGATTTGTATCTCCTGCAGATCGACATTTTTTCACGTCACTGCATGATCTTAGTGTTAATTCTTACCTTAATTATGTTCACAGGATAAAAGACACAAAACAGAATTATTCCAAGTGGAAAGGATTGACTTTGATGAAAGATCCGATGACACTTGGCATTTATTTACAAATACTACAAACTCTCAAACCTAAAACTATTATTGAGTTTGGTACATATGAGGGAGGAACATCGCAGTGGATGAGTGACATGATGAAAAGTCTTGGAAATCCATGCACTGTGCATACATTGGATTTTATTTCAGGTGATGGATGTGAAGCGACACCTAAATGTGGAGACGAATGTCCACATTGTCGAGTTAATGTTTCAAATGACATTCACTTTTATCATGTCGATGTTCATGATATTGATACATTTGTAGTAAAAAATCATGAAATGTTTGATAAGATGGAACATCCCGTCTTAGTTTTAGAAGATTGTCATGAAAATTTGGATGGCATTCTAAACAATATGGATCTGTATTTGAAAGATGGTGATTACTTCATCGTTGAAGATACTCTTGATGTGGAAAAACATGATAAGATGCAATCTATTTTGAAAAAGTATCCCAAATATGTGATTGATACTTTCTATTGTGATATGTGGGGAACTAATAATAGTTGGAATGTAAACTCTATTCTGGTAAAGCATGATCAACCTAGATCTGAGTAAATTATCATATTTCCATGCAATCTCAAACTTTGAGAGGCATGATGAGATGAAGTCTAGTTTGCTCAAGAAAATTGAATGTGCAGACAATATCCCAATGAAATGGGTTGATGGGCAATATGATGACAGTATCCACAGATGTGATTGGCAAAATGGTGGGGACTTCAGTAGGCCTTGGATTGAACCATTTGCTAGTGCTTTGTATGAACACCTGACACTAATTGGTGAGCAATTTCATCTTCGCACAACAAGAATACATAGACTATGGTATCAACAATATCAGACAAATGATCTTCATGGATGGCATGTTCATGGAGGTTGTCAGTTCACTGGAGTGTATTATCTTCATCAACCAGAAGATGCTCCGAAGACAATGATCATTGATCCACTTACTCAGGGAGTTCAAACACTGGACATAAAAGAAGGAGATATTCTAATCTTCCCAAGTTCTGTAGTGCATACATCCCAAAGAAATAAATCTGATAAGATTAAAACAATTTTATCTTTTAACTTCGATTATGAAGAGATTTGCGTTAATTCACTTTTAGAGTATAATAAGTATCTGAACTGAAAAATTATGGCGTTACAAACTGTTTGGTTTCCATCGAGACTCCCTGAAAAGTTAGTTGACTTGATTGAGGAAGATCTGAACTATAACTTTGGTGAGGATTTTATGGACTCTCGTCTTGCTGGAGACTCCATCAATCGTAGAAAAAGAAATTCAACAAATGCATGGGTAGATTCCAACCACTGGGTATGTGGTGTGATCTGGCATTATATTTCTTGTGCAAATAATTATAACTTTCAATTCGATTTGACTTCGATTGATGGTAATGCAGTTCAATATACCAAATACAATGCAGGTGAGTATTATGGTTGGCACTCCGATATGTGGTTGGAGGCTATGGTAGCAAAAGAGAATACTAATCCTGATAATCTTGATGGTGAGATGAGGGATTATCTTGCACCAAGAGCACAAAATATCCGAAAGTTGTCTTGTATCATTCAACTGTCTGATTCAAGTGACTATGAGGGTGGAAATGTTCAGATGATGGATGACACTGAACAGTCATACTTCCTGCCAAGAGAGAGGGGAACTGTTGCTGTCTTTGATTCAAGAGCAAGGCACAGAGTTCAGAAAGTTACTTCTGGCACTAGAAAGAGTTTAGTTGCGTGGGCAGTTGGCCCTCGCTGGAGGTGATATGAAAAGCAGACTTCTTAGAGCACAGCAGTTAATCAATCGTGTTGATGCACAAGAAACCACACCTACATTAGTTCATGGTAAGGAATGGTTAGAAGAGAGGGAGTTTGTTAATACAGGAAAATCACCAACAAAGAATGAACAATTTGATAAGGATGGTTTTCTGACGCTCCCTGGATTTGCAGATGTAAGTTCGTTGATTGAATCACCTCCACCAGAAAGGGGGATGTTTATCTACAGGGGCGATAGACTTGAAGAACTGAGAGCAGAAGAGCAAGTACATGGTTCTCTCTCACGATATAACTTGCCATCGTTTAGAGAGTTGCAGTATCAACTCAAACCAAAAATTGAAAAAATTATTGGTAAGAAGTTACATGCAACTTATGCTTATGACAGATATTATTTTCCTGGACAAGATCTAGAAGTTCATGTGGATCGTCCTGCATGTGAGATTTCTGTCACTGTCAATATCAGTGGTAATCTAAAGCAACCATGGCCAATTTGGTTAAAGAAACCAGATGTATATGAAAATGAAGTAGTAGTAAGTAGAGGTAGGAACTGTCCTGCATTTACTGCTCCTGGTGATGCTGTCCTATACAAAGGTTGTGAACGTCCACACTGGAGAGATCCAATGAAATCAAACTATGGTAAGTGGGAGTCTGCCTGGAGAACAATTAGAGGCAAAGAAGATGACTCTTACTATCATCAAATTTTTATTCATTATGTGATGCAAGATGGCGTATATTCCCATTGTTGCAATGATTACGTCAAATAGGGCCCTTGAAAGCGTACCTCTAGTAGGTGCGCTTTTTTTATGAGCACAATCCAAAAGTTAATTTTCATAGCATCATTCATGTGGATGATGCAGTGGGGCACTCGTGTAACATATGTTGCGATCAATGCTTTATCTTAACATCACAGGAAAGGCGTCTAGGAGACGCTGTGAGGCGATTGTGGAGTGGTTCAAGGAGAAATACCTGCCTAATCACCATATCTCCATTGACATCGTTCATAGAGGACTTAAGCGTGAGCATGTTGTAGGACTCTGCACTGTGCAGGATTGTGATCATCGTCCCCGTGAATTTTTGATTGAACTTGAAACAACTTTGGATGAACAGAACTACACTTCTACTCTTTTGCATGAGTTGTGGCATGTTTACCAGCACGTTATTGGTACCCTTCGTGATAAACGTGGCGTGCGATATTGGAAGAATGTAGATGCAAATGATCTTGATTATGCAGATCAACCATGGGAAATAGAAGCAAGAGAGATGGAAATGAAACTATATTCTTCATATAAAGGATTAGGCCCTAAATCTTTTGGGAAAGGAACAGCATGGCCTAATCGCTTGACAGCATAAAGAAATATAAGTAGACTTAGTTTGTTAAGGTTGGCAAAAGAATGGCTACAAAGACTGTAGAGAGACATCGTTATGATGGAAAACTCATCACACAGACTCGTAGATTAGTATTTGAACCTTTTGAGTGGGAAGAGATAGAGACAGTGATGCAGAAGATCGCTGATAATTTAGAACCAAGCATGGTGACAAAAAAATATCGAAAGGAGAATGAAAGCAATCCAATGTTTGGGCATTGCTACCATTCTTCTCAGGCATTGTATTATTTGATTGATACTGACAGGTTAGAGCAGATGAGTGCGATTGATTATCATGACTGTTCACACTGGTGGTTAAGAGATAAAGAAACGAATAAAATCTATGATATTACTGCTGATCAATACTATTGTGTGAATCAGGAACCACCTTATCCTGGAAAGAATAAGAGATGGTATGGGTGGAAGGAGCGTCCTCACATGAGAACTTTGGATCTCATGGTGAAAGTCCTAGGATCAAAACTCATTTCAGATACGGTTGACAATAAAAACTGAGCCCTGTAAACTGTAAGAGTGATGGGTAAAGACAAAAACCCATCGGTTCTAAGACTAACAACCAATGACGCAAACTCTTAAAAATCTTGTGTCTCTCTACAACTCAAAGGTAGATGAAGACATGAAAGAATCTCTCATGGATATGAAGATTCTGGATGATGCACCGAAAGGACTGTATCATTTCACTCAAGCAATGCAGAACCTGCAACCACAAAAAGGTGAAACTATTCACGCTATGGTTGAGGTTGGTGATGTGTTTGGTGATCCCACCTACAATCGTGTGAATCGTATTCACTACGGAAACATTGCAGCAAACCTGAAGAAACGTGGTGGTTTCTCTTACAAATCCGCTGGAACTATCTCTCTGTTCCTGCGCCCTGACGGTACACTTGTTGCAACCAAAGGTAATCACCGAGTCACCAAGATGTATGCGGTGACTGGTAACAAAAAAGCACTGGTTCCTGCTGAGATCACTATTCACCCCTCTGAAGATGCAGCGGAAATCATTCGTCTTGAGGCAGAAGATCACAACGTAGACTGCAACTACCGCACCACACAAGCGACAGATGATCGCTTCAAAGCAGCGTTTCACGCTGGTGAAAAGTGGGCAGTAGATCTTTACAACTACCTGTC
>CEON01007158.1_pt1 | contig 21446 bp, 17 predicted proteins | sample 530291 | NCBI WGS metagenome assembly CEON01 (sample SAMEA2619888, study PRJEB7988) | marine metagenome | biome: marine biome (ENVO:00000447); feature: surface water layer (ENVO:00002042); material: "saline water (ENVO:00002010), including plankton (ENVO:xxxxxxxx)" | depth 5 m
GCTTCTGCCAAAGCGGCCTCTGCAGCTTCCCTTGTGGAGAAGCTTCCGAAGTCAGCATCGACTGTCCCATCACTGTCAATATCAATACCGAACAGGCCGCCATCAACTGGAACAACCCTGCCCATCGATTCGACATACTCACCACGAGGAGTGGTCTGGTCAGCACCTCTGGTAGAAGTAACCCAGTCTTTCTTTAACTTATTGTAAGCATCAGTTATGCCCTGGGCTACCCTGTTGTACTCAAGTATAGCATCCTTGTTCTTCTTGTTGTCTAGGTAATTCTTGAGTATATCAATCGTGTCATTACCAACAAAACCCGAGAAGGAGTTCCATGCACCCCTAATCACATCCCACAAACCATCACCGAATCCACCTCCACCTCCTTGAGACTGGACGGATGAAGTGCCATCTGGATTCAATCCTACGGCAGCAAGCTCATCTAAAGTATAGTTGGTAGGGTTTGCCATCATATCCTCCATAAGCCCTTGCTCCTCAAGGGTTAAGTTAGTATAATCCACCCCTATTAGCTGCCCGTTATCAGCGTAGATGCCTCTAGCATTTTCGGGAAATTCATCTCCCAATCTATTTGGATCTTGCGTTGTCATACTAGATGGTGAGTTTTGCGTGAATGAATTTGGAAATCGTAGGAAGACTGAAACCCTTGTTTACTGCCTGATTTAGAGCCTGCCTTGGGTTCGCAGCCCTAACAAATCTTTTCATCTCTCTGTTCTTCTCCCTGTTTAAGGTCTTAGCATCATTGCCAAGCTTGTTTGCGTCTTTTGCCTTAAGCTTTCCAGCAGCAACAAGCCCCTGAAAGACTGGGCCACCGCAAGCCGCAAGATCTGCCACTGCTGGCTCTGGGTCTAAATTGGCCATGGCAGCTGGGAAGATGGCAAAGTTTTCGGAAACCTCTTCCCCGTCCTCGCAGAATGTCATATTGACTTCACCGATGGCATTGCACCAAGCAACCACTTGGGCTGCCCTAAGCTCTAGCTCACACAGTATTTTCTCAAGCTCCTCAAGTTTTGTGAATGCAGTACCAAGTTCCGCCCAAAGGAAGCCAATCTGATTCCAAAGTGCTTGAGCGAGATCACCATACGAAGTCCAAAGGTCTACTATCTGGTTTGCGTTATTCTCAATCTGCTCTCCAAGATCAACGATAGAATCCATGATGTCTTTAAACACCCCAGTAATCCAGTTCTCAAGCTCTTGAAATCCCGTTGAAACTGCATCAGCAAGATCTTGCAGCCCTTGACCTATCTCATTGATCGCGTCAACAATATCATTGAACGCAATATCAAGATCATCAAGCCTTTGCTTGTTCTCCTGAGCAAGAGTAGCCACGCTAGGAAAGCTGTTAAATTGACCAGGCTGGTCATCAAACTCGCACTGCTGAACACCATCTCCATCCGTATAGCAAGCTCCACCGAGAAATCCAGCAAGCTTGTTTTCCGCCGTAGTGATTCTCTTGAGTATAGAGGAGAGGTCTACGGTTCCATCACCGATGTCAAGGTTCTCAAGTAAGTCAAAGATAGCCTGAAGAGTCTGATCCAGATTATCCAACCTAAGGTTGATTGGATGAATTGAATTGTCGATGTAGGTTTGCAGGCGATTGAGCAAGGATTCGATGTCAATCTCTTGAACGATGTTCTCGGTTACGCTGATTACCTGATCAACAAAAATATCAGGTGGATCCTCAAAGTATTGATTTATTGAGTCATCTACAAAAGTCTGAAGGTTGATGGACTCAAAGAACTGGTCTCCGTATTCAGTGAGATACGTATCAAAGTAGTTGTTGAAGTTGTTGCTTACTATGCTCTCAATATACTCCTGAAAGTTATTGAATACCCTGCCGTCAACATTGAAGGATCTATTGTCATTGAAGAACTGAGAAACAAAATTTGTTATATTCTCCGTGATGTATTCGTTTATAAGGTTTTCAAAGACTTGATTGTTAAAAAGATTCTGAATGAAGTCTCCCGTTATATACTCCTCAAGGTTTGTTAAGACATTGGTAACCCTGTCGTCTAAATTAGTTAATCCATCACCTGCCGCAATCAACGCCCTGCGAAGCAGCTCAAGGTTATCATCAGCCTGTGTGTGGTTAAGGGGTTCGCCATTATAGCGTCTAAGCGTTATGACGTCATTCTCCGTATAGTCGGGTGCTGTGCCAGGATTATTGTTCCCGACTTTGATTAATTCCATGATTCCGCTCATATGATATACTCCAATATAATTAAACTACGACAAGAAGATCAACTATCATTTTCCTCCATCTGCTTGTTTATGAAATCCACCTGCTCCTGAGTTAGGCTAAGTTCAGCCTCAAGAGAAAACTGAAGGACATTTTTTGTCCTCTCCCACCACATTGCAAGTTGGCTGTTATACTCCTCAGCCCAAGGTAGGTCTTCTGGTATTAAGGGAAGCTCACCAACCGAGGGCAAGGAAACAGTCTTTGCCACATTCTTTCTAACTGCTGGACGAACACTACGCATCTCTGCCTCCTCCGCCACCGCCACCGCCACCGTAGCCTTCTCCAGTAGCCTGTGTTTGTGACCTACTGCTCACATCTGAAACCTCGAATATTCTAGAGGCAAGGCGGAGCGGGTTGTCTTTGCCTGTTACAGTTATCATGTCTTTATAGAACAAGGCTCTTGACCACACTGGAACCATTGTCTCATCATCGAGATCTTCTATAGTGTGGTCGGCAGCAAGGACTTTCTCATCAAGGAGCGAACCCTGGGTGAAAAGTTCCATCTTGGTTCCTATTGCAGGGTTTGTTTGGTCAAGTAAAAGCACATAAGATCTAATGTCTTTCTCATTAAATCTATCCTTAAAGTTCATAAGAGTACTTGAAAGTACAGAGGTATACTCTGTAAATACCCTATTAAATACTGATGGTATGTCTCCGTATCCATACCCATAGGTAAAGATAATTCCACTATGTGATATGATTGCCATATCATCACTACGCTCGGTAAATGGATTTTGCGGTCTGCGTATCGTGAGGCCAGCAGTGAAATGCTGGTCGATGTAGGACAATGTGTTAGTCCTATAATCAAAAGCTAGTGTTGCCTCATCGCCAAGCCGCTCGGGAAGACACAACCATATCTCACCAGTGAGGGCATTATCATATGTGAAAACAGTTTCCTGATCATACAAATTTAAATCCCTCCAGAACTGCGGCCCCACCTGGAAAGCACCCACCCATGAAGGTTCGGCTTCCGTTAAGTCCACCTTGAAGACTCCAGTGAGTCCAACGAATATGTGATACTTGTCCACAATATTTTGCACAGAATGCCTGAACAAGGCAGCCCTGTTACCAGAATATCTTTCCGTAAAACTAAATGGGTCTTCCGTAGATTTGGTGAGCTGTGCCATCCAGTACCCAGTTTGCCTATAGATAATAAGAACATCCATAAGCTTTTCCATCTTCAGTATCCTGCTTCCATCGCCAAGTATCTCAACAGAACTTCCGCCAACTACATTAGAGAAGGAGTCTATGTCCGCATGAATAAAGTCAGATGGCGGCTGAGAGTTACCGCTATTATCCTCGGTTACCGATACAAAGGAAGCAGGAGTCCCCTCAACCTGAGTGACTGATATGCTTAAGTTCCCCGTACCTTGTGTGACAGTAACCGTTTCAAGTTTAACTACCTCCCACCAATCATCTTGCCTGTCATTAAAACCTAAGTTTGTTCCGTCTAATTCATGGATTCGGGCATCACCTACATCAAGTCGATTTCCTCCAGATACATCCGTGTTATACCTTTGTACTTCATAGATCTTACCATCCTCCATCCCCATATTATCTCCAATCGCACGGATCAGCGGACGGGATCCTTCTGGGTAGTCGTAAAAGGTAGGATGTGTTCCATTAGCCACAGTGGGCCACTCGAAGTCCGCGTCTACGATATAACTCTCTTCAGGGTCAGCATTAAGCCCTGTCGGGGGCTGTATGTCCCAGTCTGCATCAAGACCACTAGGTGCTATAGGATCAAAGTGGTCATCCGCATCCAGCCCAGTTGGAGCAGTCGGGGCATCAGTGGTTGCAGGAGGGGATGCGTTATCCTTAAGGGTGAAGTATATAACCTCTCCCTCGTTGGACACAATCTCCTCAATCTCGGTCACAAGGTTAGCCCCAGATGGGCCGACTCCAGCAACAACAAATTGATCACCTACATTAAAAGACTTAACTAAATTAGGATACTTGGGATACCACCTATTGGTGTCAGCTTGTATAGACCCAACAACAGAGCTTCCCCATTGCCTAGGGTCACCAGGTGCTGACCAAAGTATAGCATACTGAGTGTCATTAACCTGAAGGCTATGCTCTTGAATTAACTCAGGGGTAACCTTCGAGTATGGATCAATGTCGTTGTCTTTGCATATCTGAGACCAGCGTTCAAGCTCACCCTCGGCAAACTCCGTAAGGTCAGCGCAAAGCACATAGCCTCCATGCTCGGATATGCATCCTACGCTGATCACACCAAGTTCTCTTAGTGCATAAATCTGTTGAGCCTCCTCCCACTCTTCCCTGTAGATATACGGAAGATCTATTCCATTGTTACATACCGCATACCCATTAAGAGCAACAGCCTCCCACCTATTGTTCTCAAATAGTTGTGCGATAGCCATAGCTCCCGTGCCATTACCGAAGGTATCTTCGATGGTTATCTCTGGTGGTCTAGTATAGCCCTTCCCCTTGTTGGTTATGGTAACAGAACCTATCCTTCTGGGTTTTGCTATAAACTGAAACAACTCCTCATCTGGATATGATGTCCTGCTGAATGTAACAGACATGCCTTTGTCAAAAGGAATAGGACTAAGGGTAATATCTTGGTTTTCTATTAATGGTACTTTTAATTCATCAACACCACGAAATAAAGTAAACTTAGTTCCCAGTACCTTGATGCTATAGGGCTTCCTTGTTTTTCCTGTATATGTACCTGTTATTACAGGTGCGTCCTCCCCTTGTGGTTGCTCAACTTCGGCAGCAACAGTAGAGGCAATAGCTTCGCCTGGGCCATCTATCGTAACTGTTGGGACTGAGTCTTCGGTGAAGTATTCACCCTCAGAAGTTAAAAGCACATTCCTTATACTGCCTGGTACGGTTATGTTTTCCTTTATGATTTTCCAGTTAAACGAAAAGTCTCCGCCTTGATGGTATGCATCCTGAAGGTTTCCGTCTGGCTCAACCCATTCTCGCTGCAAGTAATCCGTTAGGTCGCCATCGGCAAAAAGCCTATACAACTTATCTCCTGCTGCAGCAAGCAATGCCGTGCTTCCATTGGGACGCGAAAACTGAAACAGCATTGTGACATCATCATCCTCATATAGAGGCATGTTTAGCGGATTCTTATCCAGCTTAGGATTAAATAAAGACCAGCCCTCTCGCCGCATCTCTACATCAAGATCCCTGCGGAAGTTCTTCTTAATACTGTAGTTTGGTTCAGCTCCAGTATCTTCAGACAGTCCACCAATGAGCTTGCCTCCAGAAGGAGGTCTCAGCTCTATACTCTTATATCTAGAAGGCATGGCCCATGCGGGCCATCAGTAACCCATCTTGCCTCTCTTGGAGGCTTTTTTCTTTGCTGCGGGTTTTTTGGAAACAACCTTTCCGCCCAGCTTCTTAGCCAGCTTCTTGGCCTTTTCCTTGCCTGCCTTAGTATAAGCAGTCTTAACGGTCTTGGTTTTACCGCCCTTACCTTTGTACTTTACGCTTGGCATTATGCTGTTACCGATACGGTAATGGTATTAGGTGAGGTGCAGAATGTTTCGCCAGCATCATTGAATGCCGCCACCCTATAGGTGTAAGTACCTACAGCTACATCAAGGTCGATATACTCATGCGAGGAAGGGCTGGAGCTTGAAGTATAGTCAACTCCTGCCATAATTGTTCCGTCTTGAGTTGCCCCTGTTGCTGGTGCGAGCTTGTTGCTTGCCGATGCGTCAAATGCATCAGCCGCAACACTTCCATCATTGCGGTAAACATTAAAACCACTCTCGTTAGTCGAGTTGTCGTTCCAAGTTAATTTTACGTTAGCCATAATTATCCCTTAATTTAAGTTAAATGTTATACTTGTCAAATTATTAATACCTTTGTGATCCGCTGCCCCCGTAATTGTATGGAGGAGGTTTCGGAGCTACAGACTTGTTGTGAGACAGAAGACCCTCGCAAATATAAGTATGCGCATCTTTCACTGTAATGTGAACCACATCACCATTGCCAGCGGCCTCTGCCCTTATTAGCTTCTGACCAGACACTTCGTCACCAGCAACTAGATCTTTAGCCTCTCTCCATGATCCGCCAACAAAAAGCTTATGTGTAAGCGAGCAAACCATTTCAGATGTATCAAAGGTTAGTTTGATCTTCTCGGAGTCCTTTATCAAAGCTGCATACTCAACTTCATAATTCCCCATCTCAAGCCCGTCTTCGTGTTTCGTCCTCAGCATATCTCCCGCCGCTAGTTCTCCTGCTGGCTTGCTAGAACCATCAGCCATCAAGATACGCATTGCGGGATCTGGGCAAGATGTCTGCCTCATTGCTATTCTGTTCCAGTAAAATATATCAACCTCAAGTATTTGAAATCTATATTCAGGATCCATCGGATAGTCTCTAAATAAGTCCGTATTGAAGCCTATGTATTGAGACCCTGCGTATTGCTGAACATCGTTTTTATACTTTGCCGAAAAGTTAGGCAGTGTTTCCTCATTAAGCGGGCGATCAAAATTAGCCTGCCTACTTAAGAGCTGGCTTACGGAAGTCTGTTTATTCACATGGTCACACTGATATACACTCTTCTCGACACGATCCATTATCATCATCCTCATGCCAATATAATCTCGTGATGCAGAATGCACAGAGCCGCCACTTGGTAATCGATCCGCCAGATCCGCGTATTTACCCCAGCTAACCGTCACCACTTCTTTACACTTAGCTAAAGAGTTTGGCTTCCAGTTTGGTGGAGCATATGAACATTTTGATAGATCCCTGTTCCCGCAATAGTACCTAACATACCTGCCGCCAAGTGCCGCAAATAAATCCGAGTCTTCTCCTCTAATTTTTTGCAATGTCGAATGGGCGGTACTGGTACTGACCATCCTCCTTTTCGCGTACCATACCTTGCATCCAGATCCTGGCGTAGGCTGTACCTCAGGCTGAGGTTTTGAGCGGGGTTTGCCATAGGTTCTGGCGTTAAGGGTTCCCTCCCATGTAAGTTCAAGTATCTTAGTTGCCTCCTGGGCATCGGTATAACCGAGCTGGGGCTGAGCGACTGGAACAGTAATAGCGTCTTTTAGATACCACTTTGGAAGAGTGAAATACTTCTTGCCCTGTGCCTTAGAAAGTCTGTCTATATACTCCTCCCTGGCAGTAAACATAGGATTGCTCGCAATATCGAAAGTAGCTTCTGCTTTTGTTGCACCAATACCCACTCCGCTTTCAGCAGGAAGGTATGCGGTTTTAGTGGAACTCCATTCTCCAGCGCCAACAGATTGGTTAATGTTACTCAGTCTGTAATAGAGAACTCCAGTACCCCCTAAGAAAGTGTTTTCTAGATTGTTGCCTTTGCCAACTTGCTTGGGCAGGTCGTCATCCAGACTGTAACCCCATTCTTCCCACTTGAACTTATCGAACTCCAGGGCAAATATATAATCGGTTGCAGTCTCACCCAGTATAATGAAATCATCATACAAATCCCAACCCTCTATTCTTTGACCATCACGAGTTACCATTGCGGCATTTAAGGTGGCTTTCGTACCGCGAGGATTTTCCTGCTCTGCCTCGCTTATGACATTTCTAGGTACAATAGGAGTATCACCCTCGACAACCCACACCGACTTATCGAAGGAGTCTTCGTTTAAACTCCAGTACTGACCCTCTGGCCCATCAAAGCTTTCACCCTGTCTTACCCATGTCCTTGAGTTGTTCTCATGGTTTTGGGTGGCAATCATCCAATCCACCTTTCTTCCATTTATAATTACTGGAGCAATAGCTGTTAGTGGTCTACTCATTGAAAATCATTTATTAGAATGCTACCGCCGTCATTTAGGTCAATCTCCATCAGATAGTATTCCTTCCTCACAAAGTTAGTTCCATCAAACTCGTACCTAACCAAGAGATACTTTGATACAATATCCGAGAGTCCAGTAGGTGCATTAGGTGCTTGCAGGAGAACCTCAGCCAGCAGCTGCGTAGGCTCTTCGGGATACCACTCGCCTCCAGTTCCGTCATGCACCCCTTCCATACCTGTTGGGGCAGTGGGCTGAACAACAGTACCAGTGGCATTAGAGAGCAGCCCCTCAAGTTCAGTCGGTGCAAGCGGGTAAACTCGCAGTGAGTGTGGTGCTTCTGGTGGCAGAAGTGCATCATTGCCCGTTACCACGCCAGCAAGTCCAGTTGGAGCATCGGGGTTGACGACAAGTTGAGTCGGTGCATCTGGCACAAACCCAGCAAAATATAGCTGCGTAGGTCTTTGTGGAGCAGTTGCAATAAGCGAGCTAAGCGAGGTTGGGGCAAATGGTTTAATTATTGCCTCAAGTCCCGTTGGAGGACTCGACACTCCAACAACCGAACTCAATCCAGTAGGCTTAAGCATATAGAAGTCATCCGCACTTCCAACCAAGCTTCCGATCAGAGAGGTAGGTTGGGCAGGAATCTGAGTAGCACTATTGGATATACTCTGTCCATAAAGTCCAAGAACCTGATCAGGTGCAGAAATGTTTGTAGGTGCAGAGGGTACAAGCCCCACAAACTCCAGATCGGTTGGCATAAAGTCTGGTGTAACGATAAAGTCAAAAAAGTCTGGCGCTTCTGGCTTGGCTACAAGCCTATTCATGGTGTCGGTACTTAGGCAGCAGTTGGAATAGTGATCCTCAGATACGGCAGGTAAATCAAATAAGCTGGTGTCTTTTTCATCCAAGTATAACACCGACCTTTCTTTTATGTATGTGCCGTAATATTCGGTATACAACTGTAAGTCTTTGTCCACCTCCCTTACGATATGTGCCTTTGCGTAATCCGATATCACCTTCACCACCCTGTGGTCGTATGGAGTTTCGTCCTCGCTCCCAAATCTGGTCTTTACCCCTTCCCAATCAATGATAAGAAGTTCGTCTTCCGATAAGGCTGGATACAAGTAAAAGCTATTAATATGTTTCTTGCATTCCATTATCTTGCCTGGGTGACGAGCAGACCTGCAATCACTCAGGCATCCCATAGCTAATGAAGTTCTTTTATCCCAAGACCACCTGTTCAGATTTATAGCTATTACCTTTTCATCCTGAGGCTTGAGAACAGTTGCCTTTGTTATCTTACCTCTTCCCTGAGTTTTACCCATAACCACTCCACTAAGCTCAAGGTCTTTGTCTGCCTTTAGTTGATCGTGATAGAAGGTGTCCCTGTTAAAAGATCTAAGCGATGGTATGTATTGCTGAAGCTCAATAACCCCAGAGAGTATAATTGAGTCAATGTAGCTCTGTATGCCCGCTCCTTTCCTTTGGGCATCAACAGTCAGCAAGGTTCTGACTTCATCTTGGAAGTCGCTCCATATCATTTCTTCTTATTCTGCTTGTATAGTGCGATAGATATATGAGTAAGCGTAAGTATACCGCAGACAAAACCGAGCCACGGATTAACCTCGTGCAGAACAAAAGTTCCACCCGTACCCATTACTGCAGCTAAAGTTTGTGGCATATCATTCATCATCTATTTCCATAATTAATATCTTACTAGCGGCCTCCACAACAACTTCTTTTTCTAGGGGGAGGTTTATTGCCTGCTTCACTGCTTCCGCTTCTAAGAATGATTGAGCTTGGATTTTTTTTTTGAGGTGCGTCTGGTATCTCAAATGCATCCTTGCTCGCTTTTAGTTTCTTTATCTCTTCTTTATCCTTGCCCCCATATGCATACATCCATCCATGTCCTACAAATTTAAAAGGCTTAAGCTCTACTCCATTGACCCTGATCTGGTAGCTTGCTATCATCTTCTTCTCCTACCAACAGTTGGTCTGGCTTGCGAGCTTAAAACTTGTATATTTCCTACTGGACGCATACCTTGAGGCATTGGTATACCTCCTGGTAAGGTTTGATTTTGATTTACGGTTGGCCTCGTTAGAGCTGCGGGTGTTGTGTTTCCACTTCTCTTCTTGGCTTCCATTAACTGATCAGCTCTTCGTTGCATCGGATCGAAGCTTGTTCCTTCCAAGATCTGTTGCGGAATCGTACCCGTCATACCAGAGTCTCTCAGCATTTGTTTATACTCGCTATTGGTAAGCTCTCTTGGTTGGTATGTATTTGGGTCAAACATACCCGCATCCTTTGCAGCTTGTACGCGACTTATCTCATTGAGCTGAGCCTGCACTCGCGGGTCATTCCGTCGTCCAGCTTGAACCTGTTGCCTCCGCTGATTCATGGCTTCCAGAATTTGCCCTCTAGTCAGCCCCTCAAATCTATCAATCGTAGGCTGGCTCTCTCTCATTCTTTGCTGCCTAGTTCCAACATCAGGAATCCCTCGCCCTTCTTCCCTAGCCTTCAGAATATCTAAACCTGACAGGGCATCGTACTTCGCACGATCCTGCCAACCCATATCATTGACACTCCGAAGCCTTCCTTGGTTATCGTAATAACCACCAGGTATATTGCCTTGTGCGTCAAAGCCTTCCATGTCTTGCCGCATAGGAGTTACCGCGTCAGTCTGTTCACGAGTCCTCAGTAACGCATTTTTGGCTTCAGTTAAGTCTTTATGGCGTAGATTGTTTGGGTCTATTCGTTGTGCCTCCTGCTGCATCCGAGTCTCAGGTGTCAAGTATATTCCACTACCCCTATTCCCTGGAGTGTTGAATAAGGAGGGCAAACCTCTAGTCATCCTATCCCACAAATTCCCAGCTCCTTTACCTTCCATCGTTCCAGGAGGAAGCCGAGGAGCGTCAGTAACTCTTCTAAAAGCCTCCTTGACAGGCGTTAACGCCACTTTTCCCGTGTTAGTGAGTACACCTCCAGGAGTGGTAAACGCAGTAACCGTAGATGGGTCTAAGGGAAGCAAATTGACGGCTTGTCGAAATCTTAAATCTGGAACTGCTGCGTTAATGCCAGTTGCAAGATTATGCCCAACCATCTCAGCGCCTGCATCAAGGTAGTTTTTAGATTCTCCCCTGGCCTCATTGTCTCTCATTGCGTTATTGAATCCTTGCCTTGCATTGAGGACTCTCTGACCAGTCTCTAGAAATGGACTATACTGATTGTTAGGATCAAAAAGCTTGATTACATTTGAAGCAGTTTCAAGCGGGCCGCCACCTGGAGCAACCGAATTAAGCAACATCTGCTTTCGGATGTTTTGCCTGTTCTTACTTCTGACGGCATCATTGTATGCGAGTTGACCCTGCTTGTTTTGAACAAGCACACCAGAGTCAATCATGTTCTGTCTTATCGCATCCCCATCCCTCTTTAGTTTGTTTTTCGTATCAAACTGCTGCTTGAGTCCTACGGCACTCAGTCTGTTATCTGTCTGCGTGCGTATCTCTGAGTCAATCTGTCTATTGCTTGCCGTTGGGAATTTTTGCTTAAGCTGGTTGTATAAGTTTTGGTATTCAATCCTGTCGTTGTTATACGATGAGTTGAAAGAATCAAATTGTTGTTTTACCTGATTATAATTATTTGTCTGATTTATGGCATTCTGCCTAATCGGTGACATCTGCTGATTCAATTTTTGATTCACCAGGTTGTTGTCCTGCATTCGAGCAGCTTCCTCATACGGAGGGATATTTGGGTTTTTCGGGTTAAACCTGCTTGGCAGCCCTGTGTCTTGCTTTCTCCTTCTTTGAAGGTAAGTCGAGAGCGGGTTCCTTAAGGCCTTCTGCGCTGTATTAAAGCCACGCTCTATGCTTGGATTCCAGCTCTTTGGTGTAACTGTTAGTATAGCACTCTCAAGTGGCGTTGTGTAATCAGGATCCGTAAATCGCTCAAGAGCGTCTGATGTTTGAGCGTACGGGTTGGTGGCAAGCGTATTTGCGGGAGAATTAAGCTGAGAAAAGGGAGTTGCGTTTGACTTGCTATTCAGTAGGGCTTTCGTCGTTTCCAACTGCAGCCCTGGCTGCAGTAAGCTTAGGGATGTATTCTGAGCAGACCCGCCTGGCCCAAACGCAGTCCGAGGTAGCGATTGTTGCATATTATACAGCGACTGTGCTGCGCTTAGTGGTTTTGCAACTGTGTTATACTTGTCCTTAAGGCTTTTGATGCTTTGCCTTAGCCCTGTGTTCTTGGGCTTGGGCTGAGTGTAAGTGGTATTGGATCGTATTGACGGATTCGGCAAAAGTCCTCCGCCAGTGTTAGGGGGATTATAGACAGGGGTTTGCGAGGGAGTCCTGTAGCTATTGAGCAGGGACTGCGTTTGCAAGGCAGACCCAGTGGGAATATTGAAACTAGATTGGTTTACCCCAGAGCCTCTATTGGCGCTTGTATATGCATTACGAAGGCTGCTCGCAGCGTTACTTAGATTAAGGGCTGATGTGAGAGAAGCAGCGTTTGCCCTATTAATTCCAGTGTTATACTGGGATCTGCCAGTGTCAAATGCTCCCCTCGAAAGGGATGTCGTGTTTACCGAAGGCCCAGTCCTATTAAAGGTGGACGGAGTCTTGGGCGTAAAATTTGTTACGGATGTTGGTGTGCTGTATGACGGGGGATTATATACGGATGAAGACGAAAGAGATGCAGAGTTAGATACTCCGCCGCTACTTCTGTTTCCACCGCCGCTACTTCTGTTTCCGCCGCCTAGCCCTCTTATATTGCTGGTGTAATTATATGTAGAAGGGCCACGGTATATACCATATCCTGGCTGAGCCATAACAATTCCCCTTCCTCACCCTTCCCCCCGCGATGGAGGGAAGGGGTTAGAAAGGAATCAATTAGGGGATGTTCGTCCAGATCTTTGGATCTTCGGCGTTAATCTCACCCGCCGTATCCGTACTACCATTTCCGTCATCCTGACCATCAGAGATGAGCATTCCGAATGGAGTAGAGAGCTTTGGAAGCGTGTCGTTGAAGTTACGCACTACGAGGTGACGCTGAGGGCGATCAACCATAGTAGTCCAGCGTGTGGACTTAAGCTGATACTCCTTAACATTAGCCTCCATGCGGCACTTGTATAGCTCCTGTGCCTCAACATTAGGATGCTTACGGGTAACCGAGTTGGTTCCCGCAATACCCACATTAATGTCAGACCAATCAAGGAACCACATGTGGCGACCAAGAGCAGCTTTTTTGGCGGGAGTAAGCGCATCACCAGCAAGGTCGGAGCCTCCTGCTTGCTTTGCAGCACTCAAGTGGTCATCAAAGAACTGGTCGTGGAATACGGCAAGCTGAACGCCAATCTCAGGGATGTCGTACACATTGTAGTTAAACAACACCTGATTGTTAAAGCTAAGCTTTTGACCTTGATCAACGAAGCGATTGACCTGCGCGCCATACTTAGCCTGATAGTAACGGCTGAATGCAACCATTAGGTTATCGGCGGTGTAGCGGTCGGTCATGCAGTCGATGACATCAATAGAGTCACCATCTGATTCGCGGTAGCGTTTTAAGTAATAGATCAACTGGAAGAGTGCATCCAGATCAAGCTGACCCCCATTGAAGTCTGCAATCCTAGCTGCTTCAACAAGCTGAGTATAGATACCAATCGCATTAGCCTTGTACTCAAGGTGGCAACTTTCACCTCCCGTAGGCTGACTACCAGGATAGCTTCCGTAACCAGTTGCTGACTCAGGATCATAAACCTTTGGAAGGCTAGTATATCCCTCAACAGTTTGGCTGTCATTAATTGCCTGACCAAAGAAGGTCGAACGCAACCATGCATTCTCACTGTTACCTGCGGCAATTTTGTTTTGCTCAGCAAGTGGGAGATACTTAAATCCAGCAGCATAAGGATTAACTTTGCCATCAAGAATCTTCTGAAGCGTATCTTTATATACTCCGTCAACGCAACGAGTCTCACGGCTGGTCTGCAACCAGTTAACGATGATGCGCTGGTTGAAGTCACTTGGCTGATTCCTGCACCAGTCTTCCCAGTCGGAAACATTGTTCGTTCCGATTTGGCAGAACCCGCCAGAAATATCTCCAGCTGATACAGCAGTACGCTCTTTGACCTCAACAATAACATCGCCTTTAGCAGTTGCTTGCTCGCCCTCTGGTTCGGAGGTCACAACGAATGCATCAACAATTTCAAGATCGAGAACCTTAGCTGTTCCATTGGTATTAGTTGTGTAAACAATAAGTGATAAACCAGGAAGGAAGTAACGATCAATCGAAGTTGGCCCACCTCTATAGGTGTTCTTTACGGCACTACTTCCAATAGTGATGTCTTCACCGAAAGCACCGCTACTGACAACAAGTTGATGAGTTGGAGCAGCAGGTACTGCAGTTACGGAATTACCCGTCCATGCGGAATTTGCAACAGTTCCTTTTTTGGCAGCAGAGTTTAAATCAGATCCACCTATTGTTATCGAGAAGTAATTCGAGTTCTGGTATCCACGCTGACGGCGTTGGATGTATGGCAGAATAATGCTTTGCTCGTCTACCTTCTGGGTGGAGAGTGCTGGCTTGATGTCACGGAGTGAGCTTTTAAGAAGAGTCGCGAGACCCTTTTCTTGCACCCCCAAGATTTTCGCCTCCGCTGCTCCTGCAATCACTCGGGCGAGATCGGTCTCGACCATTGCGAGCTGCTCGAAAGTATCTGGAGTCATGCCAGTGATGTTTGCTCTAGTGAGCGTACAACCGCATGAGCTGTCCACGTTAATCATATTGGGAAGTAACGGATCCCCTGAGGTTCCGTACCTACCGCTATCAGTATCTGTAAGCGTACCGCTTGCTAATGCTCCAATTTTTCCTGCCATGTCTAATGTTTCCTATTTAGGTTAATAAAATGAATTTACCCTTATAATAACATATCAACCTACAAAACAGGTAGATAACCTGAAAAAACATTATTTTTTTTGAAACACCCTAAATACAGGTGTTTCTTTCCTATTTTAAAAATAGAAAACTAATCAAGTAGCATTGAAGCTAAATGAGATTTAACCTCTTCTCCCTTGTTTTCACCTACTGGTGCTGGAGTTCGGGGGGTTGCAGTTCTTGGAGTAGGCTCAATGGTAGCAGGCGATGGCTGGGTTCTTGATGTAGAAGCCCCATACTTTGATACTTTCTGCTGAACTTCCTCCACTCTTTTCTGAATAGTGGCTTTAGATGCAGCCATAAAAGCTTCCTTTACATCATCAGCATCCCAAGTGTAGTAGGACGCACGCTGACTCTGGGGAATCTTCGCATACTCACTTCTGGTCAAGAACTGCTTTCCATCTTTCATCTTTGCGTTTTTCTTGTGTGCCTGACCAAGGCTTTCTATCCTACTTGCAAGCTGACCATGCCTTTTGGGGTCATAACGCTCAAGCCCATTATTCACTCTCTCAAACTGCGATATATAGTTATTAGCGTTTTTGAGCGTGTTGTTTATAATGTCATACTCAAAGGGTCTGCTCTCCTTGAAGGCGGCTTTATCCGCATCCATTTCCTTGCGAAGATCCTCTGGGACAGACTTCTCGTAATTCTTTTCGTTATACTCCTTTAGGCTTTGGGCCACCTTTGGCTCAACACTTTGTCTGTGAAGCTGGCTTTTAAGCATTGAGATCTCCTGTCTCTGTCTTCCTATCTCACTGCTGACCTCACGCTTGATGTCCTCTCTCTCCAGTTTCCTGATCATTGTATCGGAAACCTTGGGAGCAAGCTTTTCTTTCAGGCTCTTGTAGTCTTCGTCCCACTCAAGGCTTTCTCCGCTCTCAAGCTGGTTACTTACATACTCCGCCTCTTTGGTATAAAAGTTGAGATACTTGGAGTAGAGATCCTTATACTCGGCTGGAGCTTCCGCTGGGTTCTCTTTGTATATTTGCTCCGCAAGTCTCGCAAGCTTCAGCCTTTCTTTTTGCTCTGGCATTAACCCCTGCTCAGGGTCTGGCTCAGGCTCTGGCTGCTGCACGGGTTGTTGCACGGGTTGTTGCACAGGTTGTTGTACAGGTTGTTGTACAGGTTGTTGTACGGGTTGGAGGGGAACCTCTCTTTCGCTTACCTTAGGTTCAGGAGCAGGCTCAGCTTCTGGCTCGGCTTCCTCTTTTCTGCTTTCCTGAACCTGGGCTGCGTCTTCAGGTAAAGTCTGCATAATGTCAGCCAGAGTTTTTACCTGAGGCAGAGCTTCATCCGTTGCCTGCGGGGTGTCTGTTTCTGCCGCCTCAAATAGGGCGTTCATAAGGGCATTACCCTTTGTTTCACTTACTTTTTCGCTTTGTTCTTCGCTCATAATTTACTGCGGTGGTTGAGGTGGAGGGGGAGCTTCTTGAGGCTGACCTTGTGGTTGTGGCTGAGGTTGTTGCGGGGGCATAAGCTCTGGGCTTTCGCCCTCCTCCAGCTCAAGCTTGACATCAAAGCCTGCTCCAGACTTTCTAAATATCTCATTGATAAGCTCGAACAACCTGCGCTTGCCGACAGCCTCCACCACTGGTTGTATTTGCAAAATCTGACCAAGCAATGCCGTTAAGGTCTCCGCACTCTTTACATTGATTGCACGCTCTGGCCCATCCCTACTGCTGAACAAATACTCGTGAACCAAGCTGGCAGGAGTGCCTACGACATTCCTTACCATTGGGTCAGCTATGTCATACTGCTCATCCGAAGGCTCAAGCCCAGCTTCCCGTATAACTGCCTGAGAGTACCTGTTTTTTACTGGCACATCAAACTCACTGGTGCTGCACGACACGAGATGCTCATAAAGCATCTTCTTCATTCCCGCACGCATTTCGTCTATACCCTCCGAGACAAATGAGTATATCGACTCAACGCTGGTACTCATCTCCTGAACTTCGGTAGCCGATATTTCTCTGGGAGCTGGCTGACCCACCTCTTGCGGAGACAGAACCAGCATACGCTCGACAATACCGAGCAGTTGAGAAATAGCTTGAAGGCTTTGGTTTACAGTACTTCCCATGTCTGCCTGGACTACATTTACGAAGTTCTTGGCATCCAACCCCAAGTCCCCCATCTTCTGACCTGAGTATAGTAAAAGCTTGGGATTGACATAGTAATCGGATGCCTTCATCGACTGCTCAATGTAATCCTTTACTTCTTCGTCAAGTGCATCTTTATCAACTGCCCAAATCTGAGTCAGCCCAATTTTCATATTGAGAAGCATTTGGCTAAGCAGGTTGGTGAGCTGATCTTGGTATGGCATGATTTCCATAGCCATACTATTATTCATAACCCTTGAGTCGTTCTCATTCAGTCCGCCATATACAGCAGGAATGCTCGGCATAAACTCGGCATAAACAACTGTGCTATCACTGGCTACCACAAGGCGTAGCCAAATGTCATAAGGATAATTGCCTATGCCCCTGTCCCTCGGGTTAACCTTCATAAAAAGGTTGGTAAGGAATACACCCTTATCCGAATCTTCGGCTGAGTATAGGCCCGTGTTACTGGTTCTCTCGTTTTGCATTGGCGTAAACTGCCCATGCGTCTGTTGTGGCGTAGGCCATCTTAATACTGTAGGAGGATAGTAGTAGGAGAAGAACTGCTGATACTGCTGGTATACCCCAAACAGCGTACTCTCATATCCTATGTCACCAAGGTTGTAGTACTCGGGGTTGTCCTTGATCGACCCATAAGTTACAACATCCCAGTACCCAAGCCACTGAGGCCCAGTGTCTGTATTTACGCCCGCAAGAGAAGCAGACAAATCCCTGAACACCCTGCTTGGGTGGGGGTTTATAAACTCTATGCCCTCGCGGGTAACATAATTCTCAAGCTCCTCGGTGTCCCCGAACTCGCTGCGTGCAAACCTCCATTGACAATCTCTAGTCCAACGCTCTCTTGGAAATACAACTGAATGACCATACATAAATAAGTCTCTTATGTATTGGGAGAAGTTGTGCCTCATCCCGAATTGATCCACCATGATCTCTATACGCTGACTAAGGGCATCACCCCTGAGTTTTGCGGCAAGCGATGTAGACCTCGACTCATACTTAAAGTATGGATACAAGTTGTTGAATCTGGCAACCTGAGCGGCAACTCGGCGCGTAACATAGGATCGAATCAGGTTCATTGAGGTTTCATACAACCTCAATAAATTTATATTCTTAACCTCGCCCGCCTCATCCCTTTCGCAGAAATCATCTGCACAGTTCAACCCAGAGAGTTTGTCACCGCACTGCGACATCGAGATCTTTCCTTGGGCATATAAAAGGAGTGGAATTGTAGTCTTGTTTATGGTCTGACTATCCCATGCCAAATCCACAGCCATATAGGGATCACTAGTTGACGCAGACCAATTTATGCCCTCATATACTCGGCTCTCAATCTCGTTTTCAAACTTTTGCTTTATATCAAAGTCTGGGTTGCCCATATCCTTACAGGTGAATATTTCCCTCAGTCTTTGCTGAGTACACCCGTAACGCTCAAGTATCTTTAAATTTACCATTTGACTTTGTTCGCCCAATACGCCGCAGACATTTTGCCCTTGGCTATGTTCTTTGAGTGGCGAGCCTTAAAGCTTGCCCTCTTTTTCTTCATCTTGTCGCCCTCGCCCTTCTTGGGCTTGCCTGCTGTTTTAGCACCCTGCTCCCCAAACCTAATTGTTTTTATTTTGTCACCCTCTTTAGCCACAACGATATGCGACTTCTTTGGGTGACCTGGAGTTCTCTTAGGTTTATTGTATCCGCTAACTCCAGCTCTTGCCAATCTTGGATCTTTCTTACTCATATCATTTCCTTCCCACATACTGGGCATTCCTTCCTGCCTTGCAGGGCGAAGAGATGCAGTGGTATAACTTTTCCTTCAGCCGTGTCATCAGTAGCGCCTTGGAGGAAAAGTCTTTCCGTTTGTGTAAGTAAAATTTTTACTGGGCCAGGAAACTTTCCACTGACCAGGTAGCGATCCATGCTTTTTGTAGGTATAAGAAACAGAGAAGCCAGTTCCGAGATTCGGATCTCCAGAAAGCCACATAAACGCTCTACTCTTGCTCGGTTCCATTTCGGAAGGTTTTTTCTGTGATAGTTCTCAAGGAGCTTTTCCGAGGTCACATTTCCTCCTCAATCTCCTCCTCTGATTCTCCGTAAGCGTCAGGAGAAAGCATCATGTCATCAGCAAGATCGCTTGCGTCAAAGTCTGGAACAGATGCCTCGGTCATACCCGTAAACTCTTCTGCTGCAGGGCTTTGCTGGTAGTCGGCATAAGGGTCTCTGTCAACATTAGTGATAACCCCCACCAGTCTGTTCTCGTCATATTCCTGAACCCCGACTGAAACATTGATTGATATACTACCACCAACAGCTGGGCCAAGTGCATCTATGAACGCACGCATTTCCTGGTTGTCGCCGTAGTTAAGAGAGATTGTGTTTTCCTGTGCCATATCTTTGTATATCTATTTTATTTTGTAAAATCAAGTTAATTAACGCCGCCTATTTCAAATATCTCCGATACCGAGTTTACGCTGGCATATGCAGGCCCAACATCAAGGGATAACATTGGATATGTCAAGGCATCAAATGTGTGAGTATAGTTTGATCTCTTTGGTTTGAACATTGCCGAGGGGTCATACTTACCCTCTTTTACCTTTTCGGATACAAGATTATAAAACATAGCCTTGGTATGCTTAAGGTTTCTGGAGATAATCAATTCGTGGTCTTGCAGCTTTTGTATCATAAGCCTTACCCTAGCCTCAACGGAACCCTTAAATTTCGGGGCTGCCTTCATTCTAATAGGCTCAAGGTCAAAGGTTTCGCCTTTCTTTTTTGATATTCTCTCTATATCTAGCACATCATAAGATCCGTTCTGCCCGCCTGGTCTATACTGATTGAATGCGGAATTATCTGAATAGTGCCTATATCGGAAGCTCCAGTTCATAACTCTGTTCCATTTGGACATCTTGCGCATCAACCTTACCACCAGCTCTTCAAATGATATTTTTTCGTTATTTATCACTAGCTCATCAAAAACTGCCCATATGGTTTTATTGGTTCCTATGACCTGCTGCATAAAAACTATACCATGATGCACCTGCCCCAAGTCATATCCTATGATAACATCGTACTCTGGATTTGGAACAATCCTCTCTTTGCCGCCACCGACTATATGTATGTTGTCATGGAAGTATGGTTTGAATATGGCATCACCCAGAGGCACATCAACCCATTCACCAAGCACCATGCGCTGATACTCAAACTGATCATTCTTGGTTGCCTCCTTAACCCTGTCATAATATCCTTCGGGCAGGTTGTCTGCATTCTCGGCAACATCCAGAAAGTACTTCTCGTAGTCCTTGCTATAATTTCCGTCAGCGTCTAACGGAGCCTCCCACCACCTCTTGTATACCCAGTGACTCGGGCCAGCTGGGTTACACGCTGCCGCATACTGCTGTACCCCATCAATGCCTGGGCGGCGACCTAACTGCTGTACCATAGCGTCAAAGTAAACAGAGCTGTCTAAGTTAGTAAGCTCGTCAACAAAAAGATAAGAAGGCTCGAAGCCCTTAACCCTGTTCTTTACCAAGGTTCCATGCGGTATTGATATTAGATATATCCTACTCCAACTACCAAATTTGTTTTGTACATCTATGTAAATATTTTTCTGGGTATCCTGCCTCTCATCCGTGAAATCCATTCCTATTCCCTCTTTCCACAATGGCAGGATTTCAGTAATAAGTTTATGCCACACACCACCAAGAACCGCCTGAGACCTAACACCAACTATTATTAGGCACAAGGCGTTGAAGTTTTCCCATGCGTGCCTTACAAGCTTATGACCGCCAAGAACATAAGTCTTCCCCGACCCACGATTGCCATGCGCTAAGATATACTTTGCATCCGAGTCATATATTTTTTCCTGAGTAACAGACAGCGATGGCTTCCAGTTGGGATCATACGACTCCTCCTCCTCGCCCTCTTCGGCTAACTCACTTAGCCTTCCTAGAAGATTTTCCTTTGTTACTTTCATATCTATCTATTCTTGGACTGTCGGCGGTCGATCTTTGAACCGACTTACACCAATGACATTGCCCAAGCCTATCAATGTACTTTAATTCCACCCAACCTAGCTTCAGCGCGCAAGGGCTGCAAACAAATGCACTATAAGTTTTTTCCATAAGTATATCCGTGGAAGTACGCCATCTTAACAAAGTATCTCATTTTCATTACCGAAAGCTCACTGGATGCATCATATTTTTCATCAAACAACTCCCACCCTAGATTCATATCCTCAAGCTGCTCATCCGTCAGCTCAGGTATTTCTAACCCTTCTTCTCGTTCAATGGTGCGTATCCAGGCTTTGCCTTCTTCTTGGGTGTTGTAGATTCCGCCATCTTGACAGAGGCTAAGGTTCCGCTCAGGACTCTGTCGTAAGTGTTTATTAGTGTCTT